>ERZ857693.2336-NODE-2336-length-19254-cov-8.062712_pt1 | contig 19254 bp, 15 predicted proteins | sample MGYA00519765_ERZ857693 | MGnify/ENA primary metagenome ERZ857693 (study PRJEB31778, sample SAMEA3449354) | human gut metagenome | biome: human gut; feature: human-associated habitat; material: faeces | place: United Kingdom | collected 2010/2012 ... | reverse complement strand
GGATCACTTGCAAGCACACGGGCAATCGCCACGCGCTGTTTCTGTCCACCTGAAAGCTGAGACGGATAAGAAAGGGCTTTTTCCTCAAGTCCTACGATCTTCAGGTACTCCAGAGCTTTTTTACGTGCTTCCTTCTTACTGATTCCGACAATTTCCATCGGAAAACATACATTGTCAAGCGCTGTTCTCTGCATCAGAAGATTGAAATGCTGAAAAATCATTCCGATATTCTGTCGTTCCTTACGAAGCTTCCTTTCGGAAAGCTCCGTAAGATTCTTACCGTTTACCCAAACACTTCCTGAAGTCGGTCTTTCCAGCAGGTTCAGACATCGCACCAGTGTACTTTTACCTGCACCGGAGAGACCGATTATGCCGAAGATCTCTCCTTTTTCAATGGAAAAACTGATGTTTCTGGCAGCCTCTACGGTTCCGCTTTTTGTGGAAAAACTTTTACAAAGGTTTTCGACTTGTATCATCGGTTCCATTCGCCTGTTTCCTCCCGTCCCTGTGTTACAATTTTATTTATTCTGCATCCTCTGCTGCAGTATCTTCTTCTGCATCTGCTGTAGCATCCACTGCCTCTGCTTTGTCAGAATCTGCAGATTCTTCAAAAGGTACAACTGCTCCGTCATATGTCTCATTAATGTAATCTTTGATCTCGTCAGATTTCAGTACATCTACCAGAGCTTTGACTGCTTCGTTGTCTTCGTTACCTTCTTTTACTGCAATGATGTTTACATATGTTTTTGCTGCTTCAGAATCAGATGTCTCATGAGCGATAGAATCTTTGGATACGGAATATCCTGCCTGCAGAGCATAGTTTCCATTCAGCACGACAAATGCGACTTCATCCTTAACACGGGAAACCTGTGCAGCTTCCAGTTCTTCGATCTTGATATTCTTCGGATTTTCTTCAATATCTTTCACAGTTGCTTCCAGTCCGGCTCCGTCTTTCAGTGTAATCACACCGTTATCCTGGAGAAGAAGAAGTGCTCTCGCTTCGTTTGTCGTATCGTTTGGAACTGCAATGGTATCACCATCTTCCAGTTCATCCAGTGATTTCTTTGTTCCAGGATAAATTCCAAATGGTTCATAATGGATACCACCTGCATTTACCAGATGTGTTCCCTGCTCTTCATTGAAATTGTCCAGGTATGGGATATGCTGGAAATAGTTTGCATCAAAATCACCGCTTTCTACTACCAGGTTCGGCTGTACATAATCGTCAAATACAGTTACTTCAAGGTCCCAGCCTTCTTTTTCAAGGATTGGTTTTGCTTCTTCAAGGATTTCTGCATGTGGTGTAGCGGATGCTGCTACTTTAATGGTTCCTTTTTCTGCATCAGCGCTTACCAGAACGCCGTTTGCTGTGATTGCTCCGATTGCCAGTGCTGCTGCAAGTGATACTGTGATAATTTTCTTTGTTTTCATGATTTTTCCCTCTCTTATTCATTTATATTTTAGTCTTTTTATTCAGTTGTAAATGACTTCCTGCATGAATGTGATTTGGATAAAATCCATGAAACAGAAACCTGCTCTGTAATGTTTCTGTAAAAAAAATAACAGGAAGTCCTCTGGAGTCTCCCTGTTCATGCAATCTGCCACATTAAAAAATGCTTTATTTACATCTTGGTATCTGCTCTCTTATATAAAATCAGCAGATATCTCAGGAAGTCTCTGATACATAGAAGTACAGCAAAACATAGACATGTACATGTTCATGCACATCCCCTGATCCATCATACACATGACTTCCCTCTGAACTGCATTTCCTGTAACCATGATTCTTCCTCCTTCTTTTTAATATTCACTACATTCATAGTGTCAACGTCAAAATACATTCCGTCTCGGAAAATGTATTACCTATTTCTCCGATAGGTTGAATATATCATGTCTTCTTCACAATGTCAACACATTTTTAATTTTTCCCAAATGCATTTCTTCATTGCTTGACACTAATTTCTTATAATGATACCATACTCTTGATTAATTCGCAACTGTTCACGGTGAACAGGAACACCTATTCTTTCATTGACAGGAGAAAAATTATGAATAAAAAAGCAATCATTGCCATGAGCGGTGGTGTTGATTCCAGCGTTGCAGCCTATCTGATGGTTCAGCAGGGCTATGACTGCGCCGGTGCCACTCTGAAGCTTTATGATAATCCACAGTGCAGCTATCCGGGACACCGGGCATGCTGTACTCCTTCTGATACAGAAGATGCCAGAAGTGTTGCTGCACGTCTCGGCATGCTTTATTATGTATTTCCCATGCAGGAGAAATTCCATCAAAGTGTCATTGATAAGTTTGCAGACACCTATCTCCACGGCGGCACACCGAATCCATGTATCGACTGCAACCGTTTTCTCAAGTTCTCAGCACTTCTCGATAAGGCAAGAGAACTCGGATGTGAATACATTGCAAGCGGTCACTATGCCCGCAGAGAGCAGGATCCTAAGACCGGACGTTTCCTTCTCAGGAAGGGGCTGGATCCTACCAAGGATCAGAGCTATGTACTCTACGCCATGACGCAGGATCAGCTTGCCCACACGCTCTTTCCTCTTGGCACCTACACCAAGAAGGAAATCCGTGAGATTGCACAGGAGCAGGGCTTTATCAATGCCGATAAACCGGACAGCCAGGATATCTGCTTTGTGCCAGACGGGGATTATGCGACCTTTATTGAACAGTATACCGGAGAGGCTTCCGAACCTGGTGATTTCGTAGATAAGGAGGGAAAAGTCCTCGGCAGACACAAGGGGCAGATTCATTACACCATTGGTCAGCGCCGTGGGCTCGGAATTGCAGCACCGGAATCCCTCTATGTGTGCGGCAAGTCCCTGGATACCAATAAGGTTATCCTCGGAGGCAAGGACGACCTTATGAGTAATTACTGCTATATCAACGATATCAACCTGATCCCCTGGGATCATCTGGATAAACCCATTCAGTGCAAGGTCAAGACACGCTACCGTCAGCCGGAGCAGCCAGCTACCGTAGAACAACTCGGAGAAGACCTTATCCGAATCACCTTCCAGGAACCGCAGAGAGCTGTCACACCCGGACAGGCCGCTGTTCTCTATGACGGAGACATGGTGCTTGGCGGAGGCACGATTCTCAGCGAGGAAGCAGCCCAGACACTCTGCAAAATAAATGAGAAATAACCTGTACATCTCTTTTTATATCTACCGGAAATTGGAGTTTCTGATTTCCGGTATTTTTTAGGACAGGTCTTTTATAATGTCTATTGAATACCCCTGCACTTTATGATTTAATAAATGTAAAGATATTACAGAATAGAAATGATCTTTTTTATCTGTATTTTACATTTTTTATATCGAAGGGATATCAAAATGACAGCAAAAACTTCTCGAATCATCATAAAAACTTTTATCAAAACCGCACTTAAGGATTCGGATGAATCCCCTGAACGATGTGCACGAAATCTCGTAGATATGGCTCTGAATTTTGCAAATGGACGATTTCAGCAGTCTTTCTTTGAGATGTCGCGGGCAATTCTGAATAATGAAAACAGTCCTTACTACCCACTGATCGCGGATGCTCTTAAACATATGGATAAGGAAAAACTGCTCGAATTCGGACTGGATCTCGGATACAACAGCTGTACCTCCGGTGCCCATATAATACGTAAGTTGAAACGGACTGAGAATATCAATGTACCATGGCTTCTCTCCATGATCATTGACACCGCCCGCCCTGATTTTCTCTCTGATTATCAGTCTGTACTGACACAGGGAAAAGAACTTGGCATCTACACTTACTTTATTACAGTCCCAAAAGATCCTGCCAAAGTTCTTCCACTTATCCGAAGCAATCCTGACTGTGCAGTCATCTTACTGTGCGATACCTCCGATATAACAGAGGATTTCGCCGAAACTGCTGAGACGCTGAACAATCTCTTATTTGCAGTAACTTATGGAGATCAGGCGGAAACTGCCTGTCTGATCCTCAGAGATCATCAGCTTCTATATTCTCTTTATAACGTTTATTCTGATGAAAGCAGCTCTGATATCCTGTGCGGTACGTATTTCCGTTTTGCAGAAGAAATGCACAGTCTGTTTGCCGCAGTTCTCGCTGAACCTGACTGTACTGAGGAAACCCGCAGATCTGTATACCAGACGGTAGAGAATTCTCGAATTTCCCAGCTTTACAGAACGGTTCCTCTGGATTTCTTCTACGATACAGAGAAGATTGGAAATATTATCTCCTCACCTGCAAGTGTTGTAGGATTTGATGCTGATGGAACCCTTTATGCTCCAGGAAGAGTTCCCCTAAAAACATCCTGTAATTTCTTCCAGCAGCCCCTCAGAGAAATTTTCAGTAAAATATCTGCAGAATAACTCTGGTTACTTTATTGGAACATTACGAAATAATTTCCTGCGAATCAAAATAAGCCTTATTCATTCGTGATATATTTCGAATGAATAAGGCTATTCTTATCCTTCCAGTCTCTCATGCGTCTTTACAACTACCTTAATACAGGATTGGAGCAATCTGACAAATTCTTTTGGAGGTACAGGATTCCTGTCTGAAATCCATCTGCCAAGCGAACATATAATAGCATCATTCCAGAAAGTTACATAAAACTCTGTATTCGTCTGTTCTCCCAGAATTTCCTTAATATCCTCTGCCATCACCGGTCCTACAATATCCCGGAAATGATTGGCAAACGAATTCTGATCCTCTACTTTCATTACTTTTCTGTAGAAATCTTTGTTTTTATAAAAATAATCACAAAGATGAAGTACACTGTCCCATCCAATGAGATCTACTCCAAGTTGTATATGACTTAAGTATTCCACATCAAAAATCCAGTTTACAAGGTCAAACTTATCCTTAAAATGATAGTAGAAACTCTTACGGTTCATGTTGCACTTTGCGCAGATATCAGAAACAGTAATTTTGGTAAATGGGGTAGATTCCATTAATTCCTTTAATGCAGATGCCAGTGTACGCTTCGTAATATTAGAGTCTGCCACGATAAATACCCTCCTTCTTACATTTCTGCCGCAAACAATGCTGCCCCAAGAGCTCCACAAAGCTGTGATTTATCGCTGATCACCAGCTTTGTTCCCAGTCTTTCTTCCAATGTCCTGACAAGACCCTGATTCTGTGCAACGCCGCCGGTCATCATATATGCCTCTTCTCCTCCAACACGCTTTACGAGGGAGGCTGTTTTGGCAGCAACTGCTTTGTTCAATCCATGTACGATATCATCAGTTGCTTTATTCTGCGCGATCAGAGAAACCACCTCTGATTCAGCAAAAACTGTACACATGCTGGAAATCGTAATGTCCTCCTGATAGGAAAGTCCTACTTTGCTAAGTTCATCCAGGCTCATTTCCATAGTTTTTGCCATCATCTCCAGAAAACGTCCTGTGCCTGCCGCACACTTGTCATTCATGACAAAGTTTTTGACCGAACCGTCATCGTTCAGACGGATAACTTTGCTGTCCTGACCGCCGATATCAACGACCGTTCTGACAGAAGAATCCAGAAAATGAGCTCCTCTTGCATGGCAGGTGATCTCTGTGATACTTTTGTCGCCATCAGATATCGCAGTTCTTCCGTATCCCGTAGTTACAACTGCATCGATATCTTCTCTGTTCAGACCGGACTGTCTGAGTGCTTCTTCCAGTGCACGCTCCGCACCATTTGCAGCCCCTGCTCCTGTTGGCATGATCACACTGGAGACAATCTTTCTCTCTCTGTCCAGTATCACAACATCTGTGCTGGTAGAACCGCTGTCAATTCCTGCAAAATATCCCTTACCCATGGTGTTCTCCTTTCTCGTTTCTGTCTCTATATTCAGGCTCTCTGCGAAGGCCTCCAGACGTGTGCTCAACTGTCCGCTGCTCTGTACGGTATAATCCGATTCGATCTTGAGGAGCGGCACATCCGTATGACCCTTGATATCAGAATATTCAAAACTGTAAAAATCACAGAACTTTACGGTATGATAGATGATTCCCTTTAAAGATGGATCCTGATAAAGCTGTTTACGGCCTGCATGATCCATCATGCGCATGCACGGGATCTGGTGAAGAAGTTCCTCCGCATACCATTCCATGAGCTGATCAAAGTCCAGATTTTTTTCCGGAAGTGCAGTTCCCACAGAACGATTGTTGACGCAGGTCTCATTTACTACGGGCAGCGGCATGGCATCCTGCGTCATCTGAAACAGTTCATTTCCCATTCTCGCTCCAAGAACTGCAAGGTGCGGATCCTGTGCTCTCTTTTTCGGATGAAAAGCCTGGAGAAATTTTTCTTTACTGAACGTAGTTCCTTTGTATTCACCGTAAGCTCTTGCAAGTTCCTTTAACTGTGCCACAGTTCTTTCACGACTGCAGCTTGTATCACAGTGAAGCATATCTACCATATACAAAAAGTCCAGTTCACCGCTGTCTTCCAGAATGTCATAGACACTTCGGATCGTATCACAGCAGTTTACCAGGATCAGTTCTTTTACTTTTCCTGCCAGAACCGCCTCAAGGACTGCTTTACCAAAACCACAGATATTCGGATGCGCCACCTGCTCTGCCAGATCAAATCCTTCCGGCATATCATTCAGGATCTCACATTCTCCGCCTAATGCTTCAAGAAGTTCCACCGGTGTATATTTACAGACATAATATGTTTTATTCATGATCAAAATCCCCCAGCATCTCCAGAAATGCTCCCAGTCTCGTAGAAGTCTGTCCTTCTCCGCCATGACTTCTGTCACAGCCGTCTCCATCCAGGATCAACAGCGGAATGCCCGCTTCTTCAAAGCGTTTCTTGGCAATCCTGGAGCCCCCAAGAGTATGCTTGCAGCCCCAGTGGTTAAACCAGACAACACCATCAGCTCCTGCCTGTTTCGCATGACGGATTCCTGCATCGATTCTACGGGAAACAGGACCATTCAGTGCATGATATACAAGGCGCAGTGCCATTTCTTCATAAGGATCCTCAGAATGCTTCGTGATATCTGCCACCTGTGCAAGCTCACATCCTACAATCTGTGCTTCCTCTTTCAAAAGCAATGCATCTTTCACCGCCTGTGACCAGAACGGGATCGTGTGCATCCAGTAGATATGTCTGCCTTTTTTTGCAGGGGCATTGCTGACATCTTCAAGAAGTTTTTGTGTATAAAGTTCTTCTTCCTCTGTTCCAAGAAGAATGTTATTTGTCATTCCACTGTAAAGCGGAGAAACAAGGTCTGAAGGTATGTATTTATCTGCTCTTGCACTCTGAAACTTGTCGTAATTCTGCAATGTCCTGCGACTTCTTGCAAGACGTTCCTTCAGTTTTGATTCATCAATAGTTCTGCCGGTTACTTTCTCAAGGAAAGGAACCAGGGCTCGAAGCTGTGTTGCTACATAAGACACATTTGCCGGTGTCTGTGCGGATGGTATATCAATAGAAAAAACCGGGATGTCAAAAAACTCTGCCAGTCTGTGAAATGTAAGAAGGTTTGCGTCACACGCCAGGTTCGTATAAACGATACATTTCGGTTTCGGAAGAAGGCCCTTTTCTGCAGCTCCGATAAATGTCTTGTGATAACTGCAAAGTGTTTCTGAAATTCCAGAATCCTCTGCTCCCTGAAGAAAAGGTCTCTCTACCTGTGATGCCGCAAGATAGCAGGAAAAGCTTTCTACATTGTATGGATACAGTCCTGCCTCCTGAAGCAGTTCGCACGGAGTAAATACACTTACCATAACCGAACTTTCTGGATGCTTCAGCGGCTGTGTCATAACGTTCATCATCATGCCGGCCAGATACTGATCCGATGGATTCAACTGCCCTTCTGGAAGAAAACGAAATTTCAGGTTCTGCGCTTCCCATCCTGTCTTTAAAAGCCACCTCGCTCTTTCCGGTGACGTTTCACACCATTTCTCTATGTAATTTCCAAATGTCTTCACTATCTCCATATTTTGGTCTGACCGCCTTTCTTCCAAACAGTATATAGCAAATTGCGGGTTCTGACAAGAATAAAAAAAGCCGATACTCCATAGATGATTTTTCAAGTTGCTGTGAACAGTAACTTTTTCACCTATTTTATAACGGCTTTCTTAACGACTGATTTTAATTGTTTATAGCTTTAATCATTCAGCAGCTCATTGATCCGAGTTTCTCTTTCAATCCCCAGAATTCTTGTATATTCCTTCATATCCATCATGTCTTTCGCTACATTTCGTGTTGTTCCAGTCAGATAAAATTCCTTATAGATTTCTTTTAATGTCTTTGCTGCACAAAGCGTAGACGTTAAACAGTTCATTGTCATTTTTACTCCTGCATCTTCCAGCTCACAGATCTGATAACAATGTTCCGGAGAATCTTCATAAATATTATAGAATACAGGTACTCCCACATTATTAACAACGGTTTTGATTTCATCAAGACTATGAAGACCTTCAACCCATACCATATCCGCTCCTGCTTCAGCATAAGCACAGCTTCTTTCAATCGCAGCATTCAGACCATAGACAGCTTTTGCATCTGTTCTTGCAATTATCATAAAATCAGGATCTTTTCTTGATTTGACGGCGATTCTAATTCGATCGGCATGTTCCTTAGCAGATACTAATTCCACACCTCCTAATGCACCACATCTTTTTTGTGTAATCTGATCTTCCAAAGATATTGCGGATACACCTGCTGTTTCAAACTCCTCTACAGTTCTGCGTATGTTATTTAATCCTCCATATCCTGAATCTCCATCACTCATCATAGGAATATCTACACAAGACGCAATCTGTCTCGCTCGTCCAGTCATTTCCGTCATAGTCGCCAAAGACAGATCCGGGCGTCCCAAAAGAGATGCCATAGCTCCATTTCCTGACATAGCTATCCCTTGAAATCCAACATCCTGTGCAATTCTTGCACTTAACGCATCATGTACTCCTGCTAGAACAATAATTCCATTTTTTTCCATAAGATGCTTTAACTTTTTCTTTTTATCCATATCCAGTCTCCTTTGTCACTTTCTAAAACTCATAAAAAACAGGAGCAGTGCTGGTACAAATATTGCAGCACCCGCCACAGAAGGAATCATAATACTGCCTGTTGCAACAATAATCGTTGGGAACAATGTCATAAAAAAGTTTGTAAATGGTGCTAACGTTCCGCAGTAGATTCCAAATTCTTCCAATGTTGTACTCTTCATATCCGGATCTAACATCTTTACTAATGTGAACGCCGATGCAGAACTGCCAGTATTCTGTCCATATGCAGCCATTGCTTTTTCAAACCAATCATCTTTACATACACGCCTGATAACAACCAGACAATAAAATACTGTTAATGCAAACATCACAACTGACAGTATAAGTATCGGAACAATATATGTTTTCACTGTACTGAGCTGAATAGATGCAATAGAACCTATAATCATAAATTCCAGGCATGCATTAGCAACCTGACTGTTTGCTCTCTTGTCAACATATCCAGACATTTTAAATTTCTTCAGCACCGGCCATAAAATCATGGCTCCAATCATTCCACACGCCAAATCCGGAAGTTTATTCAATACTTCTATTCCTGCCACTTGAACAAGCAGTATTCTTATAATGCCATATCCTATTGCAAAAGATAATAAAAGCCAGCTAAATTGGAGTGCAATCGTATTTACACTGATCTCTGTTGTAACTTCTTTTCCAAGATCTTTCTGTTTATCCGCCGGCATAACGCCACCAAGCATATATTCCGGAAGTTTTTCCGGAGTCTCCATATATTTTGCCCATTTACGTCGAATACCAATATTTACAAGAACAGCTCCTACTATAAAAGAAAGAAGCATGCCAATTGTTGAAGTAGTCATTCCCAGACTGAGCATCATACCTGCCAAATCCTCATTGACAACTTTAAATGCTTCTGACATACCTGGAATAATCTGATGTGCACCATAAAAAGAACACACTCCCAAAAAGCCCCAGCCTTTTGGAAGATCATAACCACTTCTTACCAGTTCACCTATCAATAATCCCAGTGTACACTGTGCACCCCAGATTCCAAATAAAAGAAAGGCATATGTAGCATAAGATTTTAATCTTCCCACTTTGATATCAACTCCAAAAACGGCTGAAGTCATCATCACTACACCCAAAGGCCCTGCTAACTGTGCAAACATATCGGGAATCGTTATTAAGCCCAATACCTGAGGTCCCAAAATCAGCCCTAATACCCCACCAATTAGGATAGTAAAATGTAGCCAGTTCCTCTCATGCCTTGATTTTACTGGGCTTAACAGCATACAAAACTGTGTTTTGTGTTGCTCTTTCTGCCTGATCTGTCAGTCACTGTAAGTTTGGTTTTCTGGACTGCCTAGTGAATACATAATTTTTAACTTCTTGTTGCAACTACATTATAAAAAAATCGAAGCCTCCTGAGAAGTTCCGATTTTTTATCGAGTATGTACCTTATGGTTATAGCTAAATTTTATTTTTTTTAAGCATAGGCATTAATATATTAGAATATAGTCCAAAACTCTGTTCCACCTTTTTTTTATCAAACCATCCCTCCATAAAAGTATCTGCTACAAAGAACATCCTTTCTGGAAATTCTTTAATAATAGGTGTATTATCTATTTGTTCAATATAATTTTGGCCATACATTTTACATACAGAACGTAATCCCCAATAATTATATAAAACCCCTAAAGTTGTAATCAATTTTTCCGCATTCATTGTAACAGCTTTTCCATTCATCATATCCACAAACAGTTGATGCTTTTGTAGTAAATAGTCCTTAACTGTTTTTTTATGAAATATTTCAGAATCAAGTGAAAATGTAAATTTGTTCGGCCGAATATTGTTTTCGCCTAATAATACCATTAATTCTACTTGAGATGCATGGTATTCTGTATATCCAGAAAGATATATACACTTTGAAGAATCTTTTTTGGCATACATCTCCGTATCCAAGATATGAGTAAATTCATGAAATAAAACATACTTCATCAATTCAGCATTAGAGCTAACACGCAATATGTGTTCATCTGTCTTTGGGATGTATATTGCCTGTGCAAATGAACCAAATCCGGTTGTATTGATTTCTGACAGATTTAATTCAAATAACTCAAGTTCATACGACGGCAAGTTAGAAATTTGCATGAAATCAATATACTCTTTCTCATATTGTTCAATCAAAATTCTGATTTGTTTTTCCAGCATCATATTACATTTTCCCATTCATAATCTTCTAAAGTAAGGCCTTCAAGATTAAGTAAACAACTCGTAGTTTTACTATGATTCCATTTATTAGCTCCCGTGTTTACTGTAAAAAACGCATTCTTTTTTGCTCTTGTAATTCCAACATATAAAATACTCAGTTCTTCTTTAAATGCTTTTTTTAATGATTGAGCATATGTAAATTTGCAATAATCAAATCCTTCATTGCAGCTATTTGCTTCCTTACAAGGTCTGCACATATGAGAACTTGGAAAGGCGAAACCATTTAATCTAGGAATAATTACATATTCCCATTCTAGACCTTTCGCCGCATGTATAGTAGTTAAAACAACTTGTTCGTCTACAAATTCCATCATATGTTTTAAGCCTTTGTTTCCTAAAATAAAATCAATATAGTCATATTTATCTCTTGAAGTTCCACTCACTTTTTTCGATTCTACAAATAAAATTTCCAACAATTTGTACATTGATTCAAATATATATTTTTTTGACTCTTGTTGATATATTTCATTTCTTCTGGCATCAACAGCCAATAAACAATTCTTTAGATTTCGCTGAACAGCTTTGCCTAAAACATTATTATGAAATTCTTCTAATGCTATATTATAAAAAGAAATATATTCGGGATCAGTTTCTTTAAATAACGCATTAAAATACGGAATGCCTTTTTGATCTAAAATTTGAGCAACTGAATTGCCCTGCCATCCTGCTCGTACCAGAACCGCAACCTTATTTTCTTTAATTGAGACAATCTTTTCTATTCCCTTTACAATAAAATCATCTTCTTCATAATCGCTTTGTAAATTTTTCACAAGAACTGATGCTTTTAAATGGGATGGCTGGAAATTTTCTACACAATCCCTTATAAATAAATCTAAATCTTTCATTCGATCATTTTCTCTGAAACGATAATTATTACAAAATTTAATTTCTATAGCTGGATAGGATTCAATGATTAAATTGAAAATACCATTTACGGCGCCTAAAAAACCATATATTTTTTGAACATCATCACCCAAAAAAATAATCATATTATTGCCAATTAATTTTTGTATCAACAAATACCCCAACAGATTTGTATCCTGAAATTCATCTATAATAATCATCTGATAATATTGTTTATAAAAAGAAGATATTTGTGTTTTACGTAGTAATTTAATTGCAGATATTAAAATTCCATTATATGTAATTACATGATTCGTTATTAGCTTTCTGTTCAAAATATCCCAGTAATCATCCAATGCAGCAATCAGATCCTCTTTATTTGAGGCTTTAACCGCATCATTTACTTTTTTCAATTTATCACTATCAGCACTTGTAATAAATGTATTCAAAAGAGGATTATCTTCATCTACAATTTTGAATTCCGATAAATGAGTAAATTCACCATTAAGGCAATATCCATGTTTGAACAGAATTCTCATCGCAAAATTATGATAATTGGCAACATCCACCTTAGTTAAATATTGTTGGATGTTTTCAACTAGTTCTGGTAAAAGTGCTTTTAATGAATCTTTTATTTTCATTGCCGCATTTACACTAAATGTCATTGCTAAAATTTTCTTGTTCGACAAAATATGTCCATTACTTAATTCTCTAGCAATTTTACTCACCATTGCTGTTGTTTTTCCACATCCAGCTGGTGCTGTAACAATTATTCTATTTTCATCCGAGAAGATGAACTTTAATTGTTCGATATCTCCTGCATGTTTTTCTCTAATAACATTTTCTGCCTGCATTATTTTACCTCTTTTATTAATTTATTGATAATTTTCTGAAAAGCAGGTGGAATAACTGTAACATATCCTGCTAAAATTGCACCTTTAGCTGCATTTTTAGATTGCTTTAATTTTTGAAGTTCTCTGTCTTTATTCTCCAACATAATTTTCATTTGTAAAGTATCATCTATTTCAATATTCGCTGGATTTTCTACAAATTGTCCAGGATTAAAATTTAATCCCTCTCTTCTCAAAATCGGAATATACGGCTCTACTCCTGACAATTCTTTACAGCTTTTCAAATAATCAGTCAATTTAAAATTGTCATATACATCTTCTTCATAATCATTCGCTTTTGTAAAATAGATATCTGGCTCAGAACCATAACTTTCTTTCTTGTCCTTGTCTATTATTGCGATAGATTTTATTCCAAAAGATTTGTAAAGTGCCATACATCTTTTTACACTGTCTGCTCCATCTAGCTTGATAACTCCGATTCCTCTCTCATCCATATCGAGTCCCATACGTTTGGCAAATACCGGAATTGCCCCATTTTCAGTGTCTCCCTCTACAAAAATAATGCATTTGCTAAACATAGCCTCTTTTAAATATATAAAATTATGAAGCATATGCTTATATAATTTATCATCAATTACAACATTCATACCTGAAACAATTTTTAATTGAGAATTAGTTCCTGTACTTTTATATAATCTTATAAATTGTCTGTAATTGTCCAATAAAATATTCGGTGAATGTGTAGCTATAAAAATCTGTCCCGTTAATCCATCTATATCAAACAAATCCTTTAATAAATTTAAAAATTCTTGATTATTATTTTCAATCAATGCTTTAATTTTTCTAATCAAACTTCGCTGCCTATATGGATGCTGATGAACTTCTGGCTCATCTAATACTAAAAATAAAGGGAAGAGTTTTTTTCCATCTCTGTTTATTAATCGTTCTTCAAAATCTTCAGGTTTCCTTGTTGTCTTAACGTTATAAATTATTTCAATAATTTGTAACAAAATATTAAATGCATATTGAACCCCTTCGCCCAGAGAGCTTAATTCTCGTCCACTCTCATCTCCCAAGCCTAACAATCTACATACAAGTTTATCTACTTCTGTATCAACATAAGCACTTACACTATCCCCTGTAATCGTATTTATTTTTTTTATTTGTCTATTCACATTTTTAACAATGTTCTTAAGCTTTGTTTTCTTAAGAATATCTTTTTCTTGTATTTCAGATTGTTCCAAGCTATGTTGAATAAGATAATTCAATACTTTTCCTGAACCACTTGTTTTTCTAAAATCTACTTCCTTTGATGGCATCCTTTGTGCGTAATAGTACAATATATTCATAGTCCTTATGGTTGCCATACTAATTTTGGTTTGATTTGGCGTATCGTGATAATAATTTATCCTTTCATCAACAGAATCTTGCACTGCAACTAAAGTAATTGAATTACTGTCATCTACATCAAAATTATCTTCAAAATATCCGATTTCTTCATTTGAATATTTAACCTTAAATTTAATTTTGATTGGTAATGTAATATCATTAAAATCGGTTTCTACAAATTTCCCGATTGCCAAGCAGATGTTTATTAATTCTAATATATTGGTTTTACCAATATTATTTTCGCCAATAAGAAAATTTAAAGTGTCATTAAACGTTATTGTCTTTCCAGTCAAATTCCGATAATTATTAATTTCTACTATTTCACTTATATACATGACATTATTTTGATGTTTTCAAATTTAAACATCTTTTCCTTCCTTTAATCTTCAGTTCTCTGATTCCCATTATAGATTTATAATTATATATTATATCCTATTTGGTGGACGTAGAAAACATAAAGGAATAAAAAGTATTCACAAAAACCTTATATTTTTAATATAGGGAAAGGTTTTTCTTAAATTCATCTACAAATTCTTTATAAAATTCAAATCCTGTTTCTTCAATGCCTTCTGTAGCTTTTCATTCTTTTTCTTCAGCTCACCGTTTTCTCTGGTCAAGGCTGCTACTTTCTGGTTCAGCAGTTCGATCTGTTTTTCCATTGCCATGTTCAGGATTTCTCTTCTTGGATCTATCATTCCGGCCTGTTCTTCGATTGCCTGGTTCATAAGATCCCGAATGGTAGGATTCTTGTAAAAGAACCCTCTGGACAATCCAGTTTTCTTCATGAGTTTTGGAACTGTGATGCGTTCTTTATTTGCCACCATATCATGGATAGTCTGCTGTGCAAGACAAATTTTTTCTTTACTCTTTCTCTGGTTTTCTTCAATCATCTTGTCGTATTTGTTCATATTCTTCTCCCCATCCATCCAGAATTGAATATATGATATCGCTCATCATCTGGCGAACTTCTCTGGTTTCATCTGCCATCCTTTGATTGCTCATTTTCCGGTAATGCTTCACACTGTTCAGCCTTTTATGCCCAAGGAGCCTTGCTATCGTCCAGTCATCCACATGCATTTCTGTCAGCTTGACACCATAGTAATGCCGGAACATATGAGTTCCGAATCCAAATAAATTTCCATTATCATCTTTTAATTGTTTTTCCTGTATCATGGACATAACTTTGGATTTTATAGCCATGTACTGTATCGGCCTGTCAGGATTTTTTTCATTCACAAATATGTATTTGGTATCCTGAAATTTTTCCTGCGTGTATTCAATAGAACGCTGCAGCAGTCTGGCAAGATCCTGACTGACAGGCTTCTTGTACCGCTTGGTTTTTACCTGATATATTTCAACCATATATTGTCCGTTTTCTTCTGCTAGGCAGTTTGTTCTCAAAGTCAGTGTATCGGAAATTCTGGTTCCCAGCATTTGGTGTATCAGCAGGCACCTTGCAATCTGTACGTCCATCCGTGTGATTTCTGCATTCAGGCGTTTCATTTCTGCATCAGAATATACCCGGAATTCTGCTTTTGTTTCTGGCGGTGTGTCTGTGTTGATAAATAAATGTCCCAGATTTTCATAACTGTAGATTTTTCCAATCGTTTCCAGTTGCCGTCTTAGCGAAATCACATAATTGCTGTTTCCACTATGCAGTTCTTCTGCGGTTGAAAGACTGATCAGAAAATTTTCCAGTATGTCACGGTCTAATTCGTAGCAGCTTTTAACTTTCGGATATTCCAGTCTTAAATATTCGGAGAATCTCCGCATGATCGTAAGTTCACCCTGCACTGTTCCTATTGCCTCATATTTCAGATTCATAAAAACTGCTTTTTTGCATTCTTCCCTGATATCTGATTGGGATATTTTTCTGAAATCAAGCGTTTCCACATTGTAAATAGGATTATACCGTATCTCAATATCCAGATTCTTTAATTCCCAGATGTCTTTTTCTGTCTCATCCCTTAAATCGTCAGGTTCCAAAAATTTCAGCACATTTCTCAGATATAATATCAGTGCTGGCTCTCCATAGCTGACCGTTCCGTACACACTCTTTTTCTTTTTGGTGATGGGAATTCCCTGTTCCATCATCCAGCCTTTTAAAAGTGTTATCCATTTTTCGACCGTGCGGTCACTTAGGCTGTTGACATTACGGTTTATTTTGTCATTAAGGAAGTTTACCAGATGATTGTATGAGCAGCGGTCATATACCAAAGTTGTATATTTTCCATTTTCCCCTCGATATGTAATGTATCTTCGGAATTCATCCTTTAAAGTCTGAGTTGGCAATTTTGCCAGATCAAATTTTCCATCTCTTTGTTTCTTATCCGGTGCTGCTTTACAGTTGGGAAAATCACTGAAATATATAATATCATTTTGCATCTTGTTCCCCTTTTCTGAGCCATGAAGCCAGGCTGTTTTCCTGTGTACTGAAAAATTCTTCGTTTGCCTGTGCGATCTTTTTCGGCATAAAGTCTATGTACTGTCTTGTCATCTCTTCGTAAGTGTGCCCAAGATAATCTCGGATACTTTGAAGTGACACTTCATTGTCATAAAACATGGTTGCCACGGTATGCCTGTAATCGTGAGATCGAAATATATATTCTCCATTTGCAATCCCATTTTCCCTGCATGCCCTTAACATCTGATGCCGGAATGTGTCATATAAACAAGCACCGCCTTTCGTATTCTGAAAGATAAATTCTTCTGGCTGTATCTCATTTTTCTTCAGGTAAATTTTCATAAGCTGGTATAGTGCTTTTGGAATAGGTATCTTTTTGTAATTTTTCATTTTAACCTGATATACCTGAATCCAGCAGTCCTCTCCCTGCTGATAATATGCATTTCCTTTTAAAGTACACACTTCACTTGCCCGAAGCCCCAGACACCACAGATGCAGGAACATACAGCGAAGCCGTTCTGGAAAAAGATATAATTTTCTTAGAACTTCCATGTATACGATTTCTTCTACGCTCCGGTCATGATGTACCATCAGTACCTTTTGCTGAAAATATTCCATGCGAAATGGCATTTTAGGAATATACTCCCGGACTTCCATAAATTTATAAAAATGTCCGATACTGTAAATCCGCTCGTTAAATCCTTTTGCCTGTACATGGTGTTCCAGCAGATCATTTGCATAATCACTTAAATCTTCTGCCGTTGCATGAACAGCCAGTGTCTGTTTCTGCTCCAGCATTTTCAAAAAATTTTTGATACACATAAACCTTCGGCTGATTGTACTGACAGCCTGCCCGGTAACACCTAATTCATATTTCATATAAGCCTGAAGAATTTCACGGTTTTGTTTTTCTTTTATTTCCATAAAGGAAATGCTGTTCAGTGATTTACTTTTATCTATTCGGTTTTCACCTAAATGAAATCGATCCAAATACCAGACTGTTGCATTCCACTGAATATGCTCTTGCTGCATAAATGCAATTCTCCGGCATGCCCCTATGATACTCAGCTGATTGTCCAGAGATTCATTACCAGATTTTCTAAAATCCATACAGATATTTTCATATTGCTCTATTTCCAGAATTCCAATATCTGTGATATTTTGGTGTATACATGAATCATAAAGGATTTTTAATGCCTGTAATCGTTTATTTCGATATCTGGCACTTACAGCCGTATTAGTAAGAAGCTGTTCCAGCGTATCAAAAATCTGCTTCTTCAGGGTTTCTGAAGAATTCTTACTGAAATCCCATACTAAAACTTTGAGATTTTTAACATATTTAAAACTTTCAGCTATCTGTTGATCTGGATAATATTTCAGGTAAAAGACTTTATTCTGGTATTTCCATTCATAAAATCTTTTTCCAGTCAGTGTCTGCATCTGTTGGTATATATGCTGTTGCTTTATGGCATCATACACTCGTAGATGCCATGACACACTATTGGGATTTCGATTTTCTTTTAAATATCGTTCGTAGGAAATCCGCAGCAGATAATCCATATCTTGTAAATTCCAGATTTCTCTGTTTGATAGAAACTTTTTCAGTGTATTGACCTGGGTTTTATCTTTTATCTGAAATGAATCAATCTCTGCATATAGTTTCTGCTTCTTTTCAATGTCCTCTTGATATTCAGTCCTGCGTTCTGCCTGCTGTATTAAATATACAGGCATTTTCACACCTCCTATTCCAGCAGACGGTCTGCTCCGTAAATGGCAGCATGCTGTTCATAAAACTCGTTGCTTGCCTCTATCAGCTCGTCATCCAGCCAGTCCAGATACTTTATCGTAGTGTCCAGATGCTTGTGTCCCAGTGCCTGACTGATCATCTCCAACTGCCATCCGGCTTTCTTTCGCATATTTGCAAAATAGTGGCGGAGCATGTGGGGCGTGATCTTGACTCCGGTTTTCTTTTCCATCCGCTCCAGCATATCGTATACGCTGTCTACCTTTAAGGGTTTTCCAATGCCATCTCCCACAATGTTTACAAACAGGTAATCCTGATGCTGCAGGATTTTCCGGTACCTTGCCAGATAATTCATCAGGAATTCAAAGGTGTCATTGCTTATCTTGGCACTCCGGTATTCTGCATTCTTGGCTCTCGCTTCGTTCTCGTTATCTTCCCGGAAGCACACCCGGATCATGTGGTTCTTGTAATCAATGTCCTTGACATATTTTACTCCCAGCAGTTCTCCGATTCGGTATCCAGTCTCTGCTAATAAAAGCAGCAGAAGCTGATCCCGGCGGTTTGTACACGCCTGCAGGATTGTCACAATCTGATTTTCCTTTGCCGTCCTGCCACGGTGTTCTTCCTCTTTCAGGTAGCCTTTGAAGGAATAGTTTCGGAGTACCTTTTTAACACCGACCTGATTGACTGCTATGATCTGGTTATAAGATAATGTCTTAAGGCTGCCGTACTGTTCGTATTCTGCCTCTATAAATAAATAGAACCTGAACACATCTTTTAAGTATGCGTTGC
>ERZ857693.2331-NODE-2331-length-19264-cov-3.853975_pt1 | contig 19264 bp, 9 predicted proteins | sample MGYA00519765_ERZ857693 | MGnify/ENA primary metagenome ERZ857693 (study PRJEB31778, sample SAMEA3449354) | human gut metagenome | biome: human gut; feature: human-associated habitat; material: faeces | place: United Kingdom | collected 2010/2012 ... | reverse complement strand
GCATTACGAAGACATTTGTCCCTTTTTATTCGTCTTTTCCAGAGATTTTCCGTAAGTTTGCAAAAAACAGGAATAAAACACCAAAAAGGAACCACCAGTAATACATTAGAATTATAAAGACGCATCACGAAACAGATTTTCCCTATATTCAGAAGGCGTCACTCCATACTTGGCTTTAAAACATTTAGAAAAATAACGGGAACCGTTTATTCCTACCGCATAGGATATTTGTGTGATGTTATAATCCCTATTTCCCAGTAGTTGTGCCGCCCGCTTAATACGCATTTCTTTCACAAATTCATTAGGCCCTAACCCTGTTAGAGCCTTTAACTTTTTGAAGAATATGGTGCGACTAACAGCCATCTCCTTTACCAAATCATCAATTAATAAATCACTATTATCCATATTCTTGTCTATCAGACCCTTCAATTTTTCAAGAAATATCTGGTCTTGTGTTGTCATCAAGAGATGCTTTTCAACTTCTTGTTTTTCCGGTTTCACCTCTTCAAGGAGTCGAGAAGTGAAAAGTTCCTGCATATCTTTTCGCCGTTGCAGCAAATTGGCGATACGGGCTTTCAGATAAGAAGCACTGAAAGGTTTAGTTATATAGTCATCAGCGCCTATTTCTAAGCCATGCAAACGACTATCAATATCCGTCTTCGCCGTAAGCAAAATAATCGGAATATGACTGGTTGAAACATCTTTTCTAAGAGCAATGACCATATCTACCCCATCCATCTCCGGCATCATCACATCACTGATAATTACATCCGGACTAATAGTTGAGGCCTTGTTTAATCCTTCCATTCCATTGCCAGCCGTATAAATCACATATTCATTGGAAAACAATTGGCGCAAAAAAGTTCGCAGTTCCAAATTATCCTCAACAACAAGCATCACTTGTTGGTCTCTCTCTGTATTTGCATCAATGGATTCAAGATAATTTTCATCCATTTCTACCTCCTCTACAGAAATCACTCCGGGAATATCCTCCAACAGAAACTCTGTAGAATCTTCAAAATGATCCTTACCTTTCAATAAATTGACTATAAAACAACTCCCTTTCCCCGGTTTACTATTCACCATGATACTACCTTTATGCAAATCGATCAATTCTTTCACTAAAGATAATCCTATACCTGTACTTTGTCGACTAAAATACCTTTGGTTCAAATGGTCTTCAAACCTGACAAACAAAGAATTACGTTTATTTTCCGGAATACCAACACCCTGGTCTTGTACTTCTATAAAAATACTCCGCACATCTTCACGAATACTGACTTTCACCATTTTTCTATCAGGTGTATATTTAAAAGCATTCGACAGTAAGTTAAATACGATTTTTTCCAGTTTATCGGCATCTGCCCATAAATATATTTTCTCTCCTTCAGCATAAAAGACAAAATCTAACTGATGTTCCTCGGCTACTGCATCAAAGTTTTCCATGATTCTCTTCACGAACGAAACTACCTCTATCTGCTGGACACATAACTTCATTTTGTGGTTTTGTATTTTTCTAAAATCCAGTATTTGGTTAACCAAACGCAGCATCCGGTCAGTATTACGCTGCATCAATTGTAGCTGCTTGCTGATTTCTACCGGAATTTGATTGTTTTTAAGAATGCATTCCAAAGGTCCGGTTATCAATGTTAGCGGTGTACGAAGTTCATGAGATATATCCGTAAAAAAGCGCAATTTTACATCTGCAATTTTCTGTTCCACCGACACCTCATGTTTCAAACGGAAAATAATGAATAAAATGTGTACTGCAACATAAATCAGTATTGTAACAAGAATAAAGTATAACATATATGCCCAAATAGTCTCCCAAAAAGCTGGTTCAACCGTTATAGCAAGCGTCTTCTCATTATCCACCCACATGCCATCTCCATTCGTTGACTTTACATGGAACGTATAACACCCAGTAGGAAGATTGGTATAAGTAGCAGAATGTTGTTCATCCGAATAAATCCAGTCGGTATCAAAATTCTCCAACTTATAACTATAACGGATATTTTTTGTATTAGCCATATCCAAAGCTGCAAAAGTCAGAGTCAACACATTCTTATCATGCGGAAGAACCAGCTCTTCAATATCATTGATATTTTGCTTCAATACCGATTCTGCTGCGGTCAAAGAAACTTCACGGTTCAATACAGACAACTTAGAGAGAACCATTTCCGGAATATAAGTGCTGATCCGGATACTGTCCGGACAAAAAGAGAGAAGCCCCTGGGTAGTACCGAAATAAATACGACCATTAGAGCTTCGAATTGACGAAGCTTCATTAAATTGGGCTTCAGAAATACCCAAATCATTATCTATGAAGTTCTTTACATATCCTGTGGATGGCACAAATTTACTGACTCCTTCCTCCGTACTAATCCATAAGTTACCCTTTTCATCCTCCTGGCCGGAAAGCAATACATCCGAAGCAAGACCATCTCTAATAGTATAAGATTTAAAAGTAGCTTTTCCTATACCATCCCGTTCCAATTGACACAAGCCACCACCAAAAGTCAAAAAGTAACAATCACCTTTCTTCGTAGGTAATACCCAATGTACCTCATTATTGCTCAATGATTTCTTATCACCCGGAACATGTTTATAAACATTAAACTCTATGTCTTCGGGACTCTTGAAACGATTCTTGAAACAAATTGCTCCGCAGCTTGTCCCGAGCCAAATATGTCCTTTCCCATCACCGGAGATGTGTCTGACTTTTTCACAAGTAGCAATGGGATAATTCTTCATGTTATTCCGATAATTTATGAATTTATATCGTCCCGCTTCTTGAACCACATAATTCAGTCCGCCACCAAAGGTTGCTATCCAAATCAATCCTTTATCATCTTCATACAACCAGAATACACTATTATCACTTAAACTATAAATATCACTCTCACTATATCTGAATCGTGAAAGCCGATAATTTTCTCCCAGTTTATCAGCCTTAATCAACCCTTCACCACGTGTACCTATCCAAAGAGTACCTTGCCTGTCCTGCATAATGCTATATACGACTCCTTTCATTGGAGTACCTTGCATAGCCACTCTCCCTTGCTTTGTAAGATAGCCCTTGCAATGATGCTGTTGGTCATAGACATACAGAAATCCATTCTTCATTCCTACCCACAAATTACCTTCTTTATCCTGAAAAACGGCACGTACACTATTCATCAGAGAATGAGATTTACACTCCTTTATGCAACTGATGTGAAATTGACGATCAGTAAAAGAAACCTTCTCCAATCCCTTTGAATGGGTACAAAGCCACAGATTACCCTGCTTATCCGACATTGCAGAATGTATTTTGCTCGAAAACCTCCAATCCGGCGAACCAGCCTCATCATAAAATGGTACTAATCTATCGTTTTCCCTATCATATCTGGAAAAACCACCCGCATAAGGATGTATCCACAAATTATTAAAAATATCCTCATGAACATGAAAACTTGGGTTTGAACTGACCGCCTCACCAATCTCTTCCTTCATCGTTTGAACCTTCAACTTCCGAGTCAACATATTCAAATAACAAATTGTCTGGGGTTCCTCAACCTGAAACCAGACAGTCTTATACCGATCTACATAGGCAGATTGTATATGAACCTGAGACAACTCTTGATAATCAACACTCTGAAAAGAGGTAACCCCTCCAGTACGAACATCATAAAGATACAATCCATCACTGGAAGTACAAGCAAGTAATTCATTATCGGATACTACTTTTACGTCAACAACCCTGGAACTTACAGGCAGACTAAGCAATTGGAAACGACCTTCTTTTTCATCATAAATCCATATTCGTCCTTCATCCGAACTAAAGAACATTTTTCCATTTAACTCACAGCATGCATAAAATGACTGGGACTTTTTCGCATCTGGACGGCCGGAAAAAGAAACAATCGGCTGGCGCTGTCCTAATTTAAACATACCCAATCCACAGTCTGTAAGCATCCATACAGAGCCATTTGAGGCTAAAGTTATATCATAGAGTTTATTCACTTGAAAACTCTCAGATACGGTAGTGAAAGCCTCTGTCTCATAATGATGAGGTACATTATTTTGAGGGATAATACGCACTACTCCTCCCTCCTTACAAGTAAGCCAAATAGAACCGTCTGACAATATATTGATCTTGGAAATCTTTATATTTGTCCACTCTTCTCCCACAGGTACTTGTTCAAAACGTTCAGTACCTGGATCAAAACGATAAGCATGATAATCATAAGATAAAAGCCAGATATAACCCCACTTATCTTCACCCATCCAGTTGATACGACTGTTGGATAATGGAATATTATTATCGGGACGTGGCTTGTACGTAGTAAAATTATAGCCATCAAAACGATTAATACCATCCCAAGTAGCAAACCAAAGGAAATCATTATGATCTTGCAGCATATACATGACTGTATTCTGAGACAAACCGTCTTTAGAAGAATAATGTGTAAAAGTGCATTTCTTCTGTTGTCCCTCTATCGGAAGGGCAACAACTATCATAAAGCAGAGGAGTAAAAAGTCTCTCATAATTCAAACAGATTTTACGTTCTCCATAAATACTACCCGTAGGCAGTTATCTGACCACTACTAAGTAATCACTAAACTACTACCAGGTAATCATGTCATTACTTAGTAGTAGTTTTAAGAAGATTCAAAACAAAAGTAATAAAATAGAGAATAACAACATCAAAATCCTCTAAATTTAAACATCATGCTAATCAACAATACGCACCCTACCTTCACTTAACCGAATGAGGTCAGGTAAATCATAATATTTCAACACTCCAAACAACACATTAGAATACATATCCCTCTGAAGGGGATTCTCCAGATATTCTTTCCACGACTTCAAGCAGTGTGATAAGACAGCTTGACTGATCCGGGAGTCAAGCACTGCCGAATGCATCACAACTGGGCCATAAACCCCATCAGCAACGACTTTAATCGGATGTCCTTTAAGCTTTTCATCCTCGCTGCAAAAATTAAGTAAAGTACGCATATCAGCCACACGTTGTCCCATAACAGGGCGACCTATATGCATACTTGTAGTTGCCACACGATATTCTCTATTCCAGTATTTGGTATAATTATAGATATAAGGATCTTCCATCTCACCTATCCCACGAAAATCGGCAGCTACAATTATTTTCCCATCAGACACCGCATCCCTCTTTGCCAAATCATTAAAAAACCAAGCTTTTCCCTGCTCATGCAAATGTATCTCAATAGGAGAATCAGCCGTAACGGTAGAAGGTATCCACACCACACATGCCACCGGCATTTGTCCTTCACAGTTAAGTTGATAACGATATTCTTCAAACTCCCTCAAAGAAGAACGTCCTGTAGTAAAAGCTTCGATATCATCATTAAACATGTTCTCAAGCCCTAATAGTTCCTGCATCTTCTGCCTAATAACGTCCTTGTCTTTTTGAAGGAATTCCACTCTTTGTGAAGCCAGTTGGTTCATGGTTTTCACCGCTTCATCCATAACACTCAAAGCATCTTCATATTCCAGATTTACTTGTCCGGACGCAGTACACAGCATATCAGTGCCCTTCCACTCCACATTTCGAGTATCTTGCAATATAGTATTATCTCTATCAAGCCATCTTCCGAACCATTCAACTAAACGGATTTGAACATCCAATGGCGTTGCATGACCGTCTTCTGCATAATACTGTGTCACCCTTTCCGGATGTCCTAAAATTGTATAGCACTTTTTCAATTCTTCAAATCCACACAATGCTCCCCAATGATCTACAAAATCATATTTCCCATCTAAAACGATAAAAGGTTTCGGAGCCATCATCAAAGCAAAGTCTGCGCCTTCTATGCGTTCGCAGCCTTCATTGGGTATTTGCTGGCAACCATCTGACGGACCTTGCAATTCCAAGGTTCTTGCCCGACTGGAAAAGAACAATCCTACGCATCCTACTTTGATACGTTCATCCAATCCTATGAGATAGGAAGCCTGAGTACCTCCTCCCGAAAATCCATATGCACCAATCCTGTCTTTATCAATATCCATACGAGACTGAAGATAGTCAATGGCACGGCTATTATCCCAGTATTCCTGTGCGGCCAAACTACTGCCCAACAAATTGAAAGCTGGATTCAGAAGCGTATGCTCAGTAGTAACTCCCCGGGTCAGAGCACGGCCTTTTTCATCCATCAATTGTAAGCGTTCACCTTGTGCTATCGGATCAACTACCATAACAGCTATACCATTCAAAGCCATACGAACAGCTAATGCAGAACCTGTACCTTTACCATTCAATCCATGTCCGCACATTTCTATACAAGCCGGAACAGGCTTAGAACTATTTTCCGGTAAATAGAGATGAGCTGTCACATACCTTCCAGGCAGACTCTCAAAAATTATTTTTTCAACTTTAAAACCTTCTCCATTTACCGTACCTGTCACTTTGCCATTGAGCGGTGTTTTAGCGGGAAACTCACCTATTATTTTTCTCAAACGACATTTCACATCATCTATATAACGAAGCATCTCTTTTTTCGAGTTGAAAGCTTTCCGTAACTCTCCACTACGAATAGCATTGCTTCGATGTACATCAAGCATCAAATAAGAATAATAGGCGGAACTTTGACTGAACTTCAATGCCCCATAATTGGAACGCCCCGGATAAGCAGGCTGTTCGCCGAAAGTTTGGGCAACGGCAGAAGTTGCCATTGCCAAACTTAAACATGCAATTAGTTTATATAAATTCATAATCATTATCTTTACGATTCATCATTTGTCAGTTCTGGTCTTTATTCGACCTGAAGTTGAACAATATCTCTATTTGTAAGATTGGTTTTTATCCAAACCTTTCCCATCTCCTCATCATAAGACCAACCCTCTTGCTGTCCCAAATCACCCAAGAGAATTTCCTTCAATAATTTCCCATTCTGAAAAACATGCAAAGGCTTGGAAGCCCAAAAAGCTTCTATTCGATAAGAATGCTTGTCCGGAACAAATTTTCCACGTGGCTTTTCAATAGTCAAACGCCATACACCATCTTTAAGCATACTTTTAATGGAAGTAATGGAGTAGACTTCCTTCATATAATCCAAACTTTTTCCATCATCCTCGTACAAATCATACGATGACGTACCCGATGGAAATATAGTCAATAGTATTTCGTCCACCTTCTTCTCTCCCATATACTGCATAGCCGACTGTTTAGGAATAATGGCTCCTTCCTTAATAAATATCGGCATCAAATCCGGTGGTGTCAGAAATGACTTATGTTGACGCCCTTCAATCCGTTCTCCTGTCCAAAAATCAACCCACTTCCCCCCGGGGAAATAAACCGGACGGCTAAGAGCCCCTTTTGTAGTTACCGGACAAATCATCATGGCAGTTCCAAACATATATTGATCTGATATTCGATAAGTAAGTTCATCATCGGGATAATCGTACAAAAGAGGAGTCATCAAGGGACGACTTGTCTTATACATCCGATAAGCATTACTGTATAAATAAGGAATCAAAGTATAGCGTATAGAATCATATTTAATAAAGGTAGCTAAAGCTTCCGGCCCATACGTCCACGGCTCATGGTAACGAGGATGGTCCATACCAAAGAGAATAGATACCGGACTAAACATCCCAAACTGGCACCATCGAATATACAAATCCGTATCGTATGGAGAGTATTGTTCAAAACCACCCATACAATGTGCCCAATAGCCTACACCTGAAAGCCCAATATTCAACCCACCCCGTATTACCGGTTCAAACCATTGCCATTCAGTCCCCCAGTCTCCTGCCCAAATAAAGGGATAACGCTGTATTCCGGCATATCCTTCACGAGTATGGTTCAGTCCTCGCTGATTATTATAGTCCTGGAACTTTTCATAAGGTGCCTTTGCATAAGCTATCGGAAATAGATTGTGCAATTGGTCAGCACTGAATCCTTTCTCAAAGGTTGTTCCTTCGGGAAAACGCAAGGAACCTCCACAGTCTGTTTTCACAAACTTCACTCCCATCGAAGCTATTCTCATCACTCCATTCTTCCACCACCAGTCGGTTGCTTTCGGATCAAAGAAATTAATAATACCCTCACAATCAGCTTTTGGATAAACTACTCCAGCCTTTACGGCATCATCAAAAAGGGTATTATGATTTCCATTATCCATAATGGAACGGATATGCAATCCGAACATATCCACATGATTCGCATAAATAGAATCAATCATTGCCTGCGGATTCTTAAAAGTATCTCTGAACTCAAAACAACATCCTCCGTTACCGAATTTCTTATTAAACAGTCGCCAAGTTGAATCGAGCCACAACAAATCAAACGGAACTCCTTCTTTGCGCAGACGATGAACTAAATCAATCGGGTATTGATCAGTGGTGCATTCCTCATACTTCCAAGTACCCCCACTATACGAACCTATATGAAGACCATAAGCCGATCTGGGCATCAAAGGGCAAACACCTGTCAAGGTTTGATAATTCCGTAACATTGATTCAAACGACGGTCCCAGAATGAAATAATAATCCAAATCACCGCCTGTAGCAGAATAAGTATAAGCATCGCGCTTACTCCATCCCATATCCCAATCCGTGGGATCAGCTGTATGGAAAAAGATAGCATATCCTTTGTTACTCATAAAATAAGGAACCGGACAATAATTGGCGCGCAGAATATCTTTTCCACCGACTGCTGGTTTAGAGCCTCTTCCTAATTCTACATTCAGATGTACCTTCTGCCCACGTTGGTCCAAGAAATCCATCCGCTCTCCAAAGCCGAAAAAATGTTCGTCCGGTTGCATGACACATTCATTCATAGGTTGGCCTGTAATGCAAGTCGCCGTTTCTTTATAGATTAATGTATCATCCGTATTTTTCACACTAATGCGCCAAGGATTGGACAAGACCAATATCTTCAAGGAAGATGTCGTTATTTCATTACCGTTGGCTACAGCCTTTACCTGATAATCCACCCGATCAAAATCATACTTCACTACCATCCATTCCTCATTTTCCGGAAAAAAAGTATTAGGACTTTTGGTAACCCGAAACATCTTATCATTGCACATCTGAATCCTCATATCTCCTTGCGAAGATTTGAAAATCACTTCATTTTTATCTACTTTAAAGGTTTGCGCCTGAAGTATTCCATTCAGCCCCAAACAGAGTATCAACACCAACCAATATTTGCTTTTCATAACTTTCAACATAAAAATTAATAGTAATTATTTATATCCGTAATTGTTTATTAAATAGCCATTCGAACTATCCAAGTCTGTCTGAAAAAGCGGCCAATATTGGCGAGAGTCAGGCTCGTTGCTATAATAGTTATCCAGCAGATTATCCTTTATGACTGTCGTAATGAAATCATAATCCAATTTCGTCCACCCCTCTCCTGAAGGTTTGTCAAACTCACCCCTATCCAGGCCATAAACTTCCAGTTTTCCATTTTTTGTACGAGTATATACATCAGTGGGTACATCAGCATAATCTCCGGTACGGTCACGTAACGCTTTCATATTCGTAACAGTCTCTTTCACATTTTTCCCTAAAAGATTCCATCGAATCAAGTCTTGCTTACGCAACATTTCTCCAGGAAATTCCAACATACGTTCTTTCTGAATGGCTTGTAACATTTGCTCCTTATTCGTAATAGCATTCAGGTAAGCAGTGACATTCACGGCTCTGTCCACCGGTGCAAAAGCCCTATTCCTCACCTGTTCCAAATACCCTTTCGCATCTGTCAGTTCATTCAATTCATTCGCTATCTCCGAAGCCATCAGCAATACATCAGCAAACCGCAATACCGGTAGATTTACTCCGTCATCATTACTGGTAACCGTGCGATTCATTCTTTCATAATCATATTTTCCAAAATTAAAGCTCGGATTACCGGCACCATTACCCAGATTCTCCATTGTATATGCTCCATTATTCCACTTATAAGGTACACTATTCAAATCTCGTCGTGTATCTGCTTTATCGTATTCGTAGAATAAAGTGGGAACAGGACAATTCTGACCGCCATATTTTGTTTTAGAAAGATGATCACTCGTTGTATGATGATAAACACCAAAATGATAAAAAAAGCGCCCGCGTCCGGCAGCAAATGGCACTTCAAAGATGGATTCTCTATTAGAAGTAATCACATCCTGACACAGTTCATCCCAAATGGATTCGTAGGTAGCATTCAATGAACAACCGGAATTAGAAATGACATTTTGCAAGTCAGTATATGCTTCTTGCAAGAGAGCAGTTCCTGTTAAATATGAATCGGTACTTTTACGCACCTCACTGCCAGCAGGGTCATCCAGTGAAGTCGGTCTCAAGCTATAACCCGAAGCCATCAATATCAAACGGGCACGCAACCCCAAAGCATAAGCCTTGTTTACCCGTTCTGTAGTCGAAGTACGGGATGTTTTCCCAGGCCATGGCAAATAGCCAGCTGCCTCCTTTAAATCTGCTATAATTTGTTTGTATATAATGTCTCTATCCGACTTTGCCAAATATACTGTAGCTTCTGTCACCGGTTCAAAACGTGCAGGAACATCTCCCCAACATCTCAATAAATCATAGTAATATTGCGCTCTCAGTGTCAGAGACTCTCCCAATAAGTACGCCATTGTTTCATTCGATTCCGGTTTCCCATTTTCACGGATACCAGTAATACAACAGTTAGCAGCCTCAATGCCATTGAAGAAGCAAGTGTATGCATTGTAACTGCTTCCCGAACCCATCCAACCATTGGATACAAAAGCAGAATAACTACATAGAGAAGTCTTCTCGTCAGATGCTGGATTGGTTAAATCATTATAATATTCCACATCTGTATTCATGCCATAATAAGGCATATAACGGGAACGATGCGAATTGGTCTCCCCGAAAAAGCTATAGATGTTTATCACTGCATCTTCTGCCAGAGACGGATTGGCAAATACCACCTTTTCCGTATAAGAAGATTTACTTTCCGAGTCTAAATAATCCTCACAAGAAGTGAATGCCATTCCTGCCAATAGAGCCATTGACAAGTATTTATATCTATTTTTCATATTGTTCAATATTTAATTAGTTAGAAAGTCAGATTAACACCAAATATAAACTGCCGGCTTTTGGGATAGGCTGAATAATCAACCCCCGGACAAATCAGATAGTTTCTTTTACAATCCACCTCAGGATCTGCACCCGAATAGCCCGTCAGACAGAATAAGTTGGATGCAGTAACGTAAAAGCGAAGATTTTCAATATAGACTTTTTTCATCAGCCCTTTAGGTAAGGTATATCCCACTGTCAGATTAGCCAATCGCAGAAATGAACCATCTTCAACAGCCCAGGTATGGATAACAGCTTTCGTGGTATAAGGGGACCACATCGTAGTATTGGCATTCAATGTTGCCAATACAGAAGCATCATTTACCAAATTACCATTAGCATCTATGTTTGTCCAACGTTTGCCGCCTGCCATCTCATCGCTCATATTTCTCCACAAACTGCCTCGTGTCGATGTCTGGTCTATTTTGTCAGCATTATAAATATCATTGCCAATACTATAAGTAAAGTTTGCATTCAGGTCGAATCCTTTTACACGTCCGTTAATACTGAATCCACCTACTGCAAATGCGTTGGCGTCACCGATAATCGTTTTATCATCATCATTCACTATATTGTCTCCTTCGGTCATATTCTTCAGCTTTAACGTACCCGGACGGACAACGCCTACCACGCCGGAATCATCAGCCACGCCATCTTTCAGCACCCATTTTCCATTCTCATAACCCGCAAAGTCACTGATTTCATAACGCCCGTCGGTAACATATCCGTAAATAGAGCCTACCGGCTTTCCAGGCTCAATGATATAATCTGCACCGACCTCCGTACTTGCCCAATAAGAGGCTTTTGTATAAGATTGCATGTCTCCAAGACTTACTACTTTATTCTTATTACGCCCCAAAGTGAAAGCAAAGTCCAGCCCATAATCTTTCGTGTTGACAGCAGTGTAATTTAAAGTTATTTCAAAACCTGAGTTCTGTGTTTCACCCACATTCTGATATTGCGTATTGTAACCACAACCCGCTACTTGCATCTCCATCAGCAAATTCTTAACATTATTCTTGTAAACTTCAAGCGAACCATTCAGCTTGTTATTAAAGAAACCAAAATCAAGACCCACATTCAGTGAATGGGTGGTTTCCCATTGAAGATTGGTATTATTCATTGCCGTACCTGCCGTCAAATAGGAATCAGCTATATTCAGCCAACTGGATTGAGTAATGGAGTAATTCTTGGTTGTCTGTCCGGAAGGTATATTGTTGTTACCCGAAATACCATAACTCAAACGCAACTTCAAGTTACTTAGCCAGTCCTTGGCACTCTCCATCCAACTTTCTTCAACGACACGCCATCCTAAAGCCACTGACGGGAAATATCCCCAACGGTTTCCACGGGCAAATTTACTTGAACCATCCGCACGAAGCGTACCGGAGAATAAATATCTGCCTTTGTAGTCATAGTTCAAACGTCCAAAAACAGAAAGCATCTTATCATCCTGATAAAAGAATTCATCATATTTGGTTGGAGTACCTTGTGCCGAGAAGTTAAAAGCCATTTGCGCGTCATAGAAATCCGGGAAGCCTTCTACCCTGGCTGTTGTCTTACTTTCACGTATCACAACGTTTTCCTGGCCAATCATAAAATTCAAGCTATGTTCTCCAGGTAACAAATCCCTGAAATCATAACTCAAAGTATTGGTATTGCGGAAAGTTCTACGGTCAACCCCCGTCTTTTGTGTTACCGGTAGGTTCTTATAAGCGGCTTGCGTATTATTTTGTGACTCATAAGTAGTAGCCCCGAAGAAATATTTCAAATCATTTTCATAAATATCCAAACCGACATCCGTTCGGAAACTCAGATTCTTAACAATGTTCCAAGTGAAAGCTCCATTCATATTAAAGTTCTGACGAATACGCTCTTTATAGTTATCATTCAATGCTACAATAGGATTTTCCAGTCCACTGTCCACATCATTTTCATCCAACACGATATCTGAATTCTCAGCATCTAATGTTAATGGAGTCTGAATGACAGAATGCCGGATTCGGCCGAATGAGCTTGCCGGAACCGAACTCAAATCACCAGCACTGTCACTTTGTCCGTCGCCTAAAACTTTTGTACGTGAGTAGCGTGCAGAAAACTCTAACTTAGTCTTCTTATTCGGTTCAAAGTTCAATTTCAAACTCAAATTATCACGTTTGAACTTGGACGTTTCCAAAATAGCCTTTTCATCAATATGGCTATAGCCGAAATTAAAACGCAACTTCTCTGTTCCACCCGAGATACTCAAATTCTGGCTGAAAGTGTTCCCTGTCCTGCCATATACCTCATCTTGCCAATCCGTTGTTGGAATGGTCCCTGCTATGCCAGAGAGATTGTTCCAAGTACCAATAGCTTTGGTGAAAGAAGCCAGATCATCACTCAATGCAAAATTCTCATATTGCCATTTCAGATAGTCTTCCGTACCCAATGTATTTATCTTAGTTGCCGCCTTCTTTACACCAACATATACATTATAGTTTACTGTAACCTTACCCGCCTTACCACTCTTGGTGGTGACGAGTACGATACCGTTCGAACCTCTGGAACCATAAATAGCCGTAGAAGATGCATCCTTCAGTACAGAGATGGATTCGATATCGGCGGTGTTCAAGTCGTTCAGGTCATGAACGGCGTCCATAACACCATCGACCACGATCAGTGGTTCATTAGAGGCCGAGATTGAACGTGTACCACGGATACGGATAGAAGTCGTGGCACCCGGTTCACCGGTCGTTGACATGATATCCGCACCGGCAATACGTCCTTGCAAAGCCTGGTCGATAGAAAGTACCGGAGCGTCTTGGATATCTCCCATTTTAACATTCGATACGGAACCGGTCAAATCGGCCTTCTTAACAGCTCCATAACCGATAACTACAACTTCATCCAAGGCTGTTTTCTTATCTGGTAAGAGTTTTACATTGATCTTTTCGCGTCCCGTCACATTGATTCTTTTCTTTTCATAGCCGATAAAGCTAACCTCCAGGGTGCCATTGGCAGGGACCTGTATCTCATACCACCCGTTAAGGTCGGTCAAGGTGCCGACATGTGTTGTGGCTTCCCTGATGGTTGCTCCAATCATGGGCAAGCCTTCTTCGTCGAATACCGTTCCGGTCACTTTGATTTTTCGATTTGCGTTCTGCGCCACTGCTTCCGGAAGCAACAGGCAACATGCCACCAGCATGAGCAAAGCATTTCGGAAAGTATTCCGACAGAGCGATGCATTGTATTTATTTACTAATTGTCTCATGTGCTTTTATAGATTAAGCGCTTTCTTAAATAAGTTTATTCATTATAAATGCGGCAAGTTACCGTCACTGGATAGTGATCGGAATAGTTGTCGGTGAAATTGTCCATCAAGATCTGGGCATTGAGCATGTTGCGCATGGCCTCTCCTGATGCATAGATGAAATCGATGCGCGAACCTTTATAAGATTCGGTGGGACCTGTCCATCCTCCGTAGATGGTAGGGCAGCTGCGCACAAAGTTGATATTCATCTCACGGACAGGATCTCTATATCCATTGTCGAGAATGGTTTGATGCACCTGATAATTGATAGTGTTTCCCCCGGAAAGATCGTTTTTATCAAGTGGGGAGAACGAATTGAAGTCGCCCATCATCAGCCAGTATTTTTCATCAGGATACTTGCGGATAGTATTGTCGAGATACGTTTGAATCTCTTCCAAACGGTAAGCGTCGCCATTGGCGGCATTTGAACCGGAGGGAGTATACGAGAAAGGGTAAAGATGAAGTACCAGAATGTTGATACCTTTGATCTTGACATGAATACCTCCGTGCCATACCCCATCCAAAATGCGGCTTACCACTTCAATGGGATATTTGGAAGTGATAGATACGGGATAGCCGCTTTCCTTGCACATTTCGGCATAGGGGTGTCCCCAACGAGCTGATAATGCTGTTAGCTTTTCTTTGGTAAATCCATTGGTTTCTTCAATGGCCATAATGTCGGGGGCCTGTTCGCTGACCCAAGTTACAAAGTTGTTGTAGTCGTTGGCTTTATCCAACTTCATTCCTTCGAGTACGTTGTAACTCAACACTTTTAATGTTTCAGTCGTCACACTGGAACCGCTGTTTAATTCGAGCTCTCCAGTCGGCAGTTCTTCATCATCGCTACAACTGAAGTTGCATACAGCCATTGCCAATGCCATTGCAGCATAAAGTATTTTGCTAAATTTATTCATTGTACGTTATCTATTTATTTGTTATAGCGAATGCTTACATACATTAGTCCACTTTTCTTGCTATTATTAATTGTAGTAGCATCATAAGCAGTGGTGGTTCCCGCTTTATTGACTGAAGGAATTAGGCGCAAATAAACTGTATCTTTACCCAGCAAATCAAGAGGTAATTCTATATTGGTATTTTTCCACGCATTCAATTGCTCATAAAGTGTATTGCTCCAGTTTACCACATCAGGAACCGTATATTCATCGACCTTTCTCCATTCACCATCCATATCCCCATGCTCCGACCATTCTACATTCCAATAGCGAGGTGCGCCAATATCGTAATTAAATGTTGCCAATTGCAGTGAAACATATGCAGCTGTAATACCGGAAGTAGAGAACTTAATCATCCAACTGTTTCCTTTCCCTGTGGAAGAGTTCCACCAATTTGGAGCGTTAAAAGCCAAATTTTTAGTAGCAGATACAGTTCCCTTTCCATCTGTTTCTCCATCAATAGGTCCCAAATAGCCATAATCGGTTGCAGCTGTAGGAGTTGCAGCAGTGTGCCACAATTCACCACTACCTTCCGAAGGAAGTACTTTCGTACCTGAAAGTTTGAATGCATTCCATTCGGCAATAATAGTAGAAAAACTGTTGTTTTTCGATTGGTCGATTTTAATGTCTCCACGCGAGAGATGGCGCATCTGATAGAGTCCGATATCTCCACCATTCTCGAAACGAGTGTATTCTTCATGTACAATGACACCTGATACTGTTCCTGAACCTTGTGGCAATATATTGCCATCGCGGCGGTAAGGACAGTCTGTGTTGGTCATCAAAAACATGCTTTGCCCTTGATTATCATGCATCAGTAAAGGGTATCGGTCGACACGTTGTACATTGTAACTGGGGCAGTACCCTTCATTGAAAGGTGTAAAAGAACCTTTGCGGATAGGGAATTCACAGTTTTTCAACGTTACAAAAGTGTAAACATCATTATCGGTAAGTTCGGCTATCGTACGCTCTTTCTTCACCAGATTTGTCGCATTACCTTCCTCTTTGGAAATGAAACTTTTGAGAGTCATATCTGTTAATGTGTAGCGTTGAGGCATATCTTCTTTCTTCAAAGTCAATCCTTTTAGCCATATTTTTACTTTGTCGAAAGGCGCAAGTTCATTCAACTCTTTTGTTTCGAAAACTAAAGCAAAACCATACTTGCCGTCCAAGCTCTGTATATAAACTGTACGGTAAGTAGTAGTCATGTCAATTTTCGTTTGGGTGAGCTGTGTGTTGGCTGCATTATTTGTACCGGTTGCGTCACAAACGATTATACCTTCAATAGCTACATCTTCGTTAATAGTCTGGGAGCCGGTTACGTTATCCATTAACTTACGGGCTTCTGCAAATGAAATAGTCTTGGTTTCTTTGGTACCTCCCATTTCCATCTGACTTATATTGAAATCAGTCGTGTAAGCTTTCCCCCAATCGTCAACGTAAGTAATGTGGAGCACAGCGTTGCGTTCGCCTACTTCGGGCTCATTGGGGGCTACTTTTACCTGCATCTTGTTCATCTCTTTGTTGAATAAAAGTTGCGATACCCACTTCTCACCTTTATCATAATCCACAGTCATTGCAATACGGGTACTGTCACTAGCAGGAATATTAGTATTCAAATTCACTTCCAATTCTTTACCTACTGCAGAAACACGGGCTTCTTTGTCTGGAAAAGCGATAGAAGGAGATACACCATATTGATAAATATAGATAGTATCTGCTTTTACTTTATTGGCAAGTTTTACAATCACTTTACCTTTACGAGGAAATTTTTCATTAGCTCGCCAAACTAAATTAAAACTTCCGTCTCCTTCTCCACTCTTACGCTCAATATTGACCCATTGACGGGTTAATGAATCGCGCTCCACCGTCCATGCACATGTCGCTGTCAAAGGGACTTCACGCCTGCCTGCTTCTGACGAAATATAAATATTGGACGCATCACCAATGGTTACCACTTCCAGTTCTTCATCATCATCACATGAAAAACAGGAAAGTGACAAGGTCACGATACTAAGATATAGAAATATGTTTTTCATTACTTTGTTTTTATTCATCTAATAAATAATAATATACATCGTCCAAGCGATAGACATAGAAATTATCTACAAATACACGATTATTGCCTGTAGTGAGAGTGTAGTCACCACCAATGATTTGAAATTTGGTATTAGCAGTAACAGGGCGTTCAGGAGGACTTACCACATAAAAATTATGGCGTCCTTTATTCCACATTGTAGTAAGTACATCAGGATCAAGAGGGTCATAATAATCCAGGTCGATTGTTTTTGTCGTAGTATGGGTGTCTGCAAATTCGCCTCCATTCAATATGTTGATAACCAATTTATTGTTATCTTTTTTTTCATCTTCTTCAGTATAAGCGACCGCATCAAATGAAACAAGCAGCACAGAGTCTCTTACAATGTCAGTAATGTAGGGTGTGATAAGATCAGCACCATGTCCTTGATCGTCACCAAGGCGGATAAAGCCGAATTTACCATAACAATAAGCTTTGTCTTCCTCCTTTGCGATAGTTGACGACCACTGATACTCTTTTTGTGCTTCCGTCCAGTCACCAATCAATTTCTCATTCGTAGTCACATTGGGAGAGGCGGGAGATGAACCATATTTCAGCCATTCAAAATCTTCACCTAGCCGGGTTGTGAATCCCTGGCGAATGTTGATAAACCTGCCGTAGTCGACCTCGGGGGAGGTGATTGAAACGGTAGCGATACGGCGTTTGTAATCTTTGGTTTGTGCTTCCCATGCGAGATGCCATTCGTCTTCACTAGTCGCTTCGTTCCGGCCCACTTTTTCTGCTTTCAACCAATTTTCAATTACTTCTTCTTCCTCCTGTTCGTTAGCAGGAACTTTGCTTTGTACCAAAACTGAATAATTCGTATTAGTCTTAACAAAGATTGAAAGCTGTCCTGCCTTAGGAGGAATATTGAGAGCTTCATCAGGCTTCATCTCTACTTTCTCTCCTGTCTGGTTGTCCACATGACTCACACTAATAAACTCGTTTCTTCCTTCTTCGCTGTCATCGCAACTCCAGTAGGAAGGAAGTAATAAGAATAAGGTTAACAGAGGTAACCATCGCCTCCATCTTACATTCTTGGGCAAATGTTTACACGATAAATTAATTTCCATCATATAAAATATAAATTAATTAAAAATAAAATACTCTTTGTTTTAAATGCAAATAACTATATAATATATTGCTTAATAATGACGGAGGATTTACAGTTCTGTTAAGAGGTTATCTATTAGAACAAAATCGGAATAATTTAGCATGGGTTTCATGCAAAATTCACATCGGTAAAGTGATAAGTGTTTCTTTCTTTTCATAGCGTTTGTAGTTTCTACTTTTATCTTTTATTATAGGTTGACGCCACAAATATAAATATAAAAAGCATATAAACAAACTTTTTAGAAAGAAAACGAAAGGAAATAGATATAATAGAAAGAAAAAGAAAGGGAAGGCGTATGAAAAATAACTTTTTATTGTGATAGATTGTTTTCTTGGAGATGATTTATTGAAGGTGTTTGCCACAAAAAACAAAAGCTACGGGAGTTTCCCCGAAGCTTCAAGACTTTTGCTTCGGGGATGTTTTTATATTGATGGAAAAAGTATTGTGGTAGCATGAAACATCGTCGGTGCTATATATTCTTATTTATTACTTGTGTTCACTTTCAGACGAATGTAGTTGGGATAGTGGTCAGACAATGCATGCGTATTCTTTTTCACGTCTTTGTGGATGAACCGGCATAAAGCCGACGTAGATAACATATTTACCTATCTTTATGTGTTGACAAAAAACAAGGCGATCGATATGAAACGAAAAGAAGTGCGCTGGGATTATCTGACTTTAGAAGATGTACACGATGACTTATTTCATTGTTCAGTTACTCCGGAAACCACCATCGTCTCGAAAGAAGAAATCAGCC
>ERZ857693.2316-NODE-2316-length-19355-cov-6.907513_pt1 | contig 19355 bp, 15 predicted proteins | sample MGYA00519765_ERZ857693 | MGnify/ENA primary metagenome ERZ857693 (study PRJEB31778, sample SAMEA3449354) | human gut metagenome | biome: human gut; feature: human-associated habitat; material: faeces | place: United Kingdom | collected 2010/2012 ... | reverse complement strand
ATTATCAAAACTGGTGCAAACGTAAGAAGTACAACTTCAGCCAATCCAAAGCTGAAGAAATCTATGGAAAAGCAAAGGAACTTGTTCCTGTACTTCCTAAGGATAACATTACAAAGCTTATTATCAAGCAAGCCGTAAACCAGCTTAACATTGCCTCTGCAACGGTTGAATCACTACGCACACTTATGAACGAAACTGCTTCCCAGCTTCCCGAATACCCTGTCGTTATGGCTATGAAAGGCGTAGGAACTTCACTTGGTCCTCAGTTGATGGCTGAGATTGGCGATGTTTCCCGTTTTACTCATAAAGGGGCTATTACTGCTTTTGCCGGTGTGGATCCTGGTGTTAATGAATCGGGAAGTTATGAACAAAAAAATGTTCCAACTTCAAAACGAGGCTCATCTAATCTTCGAAAGACTTTATTTCAGGTAATGGATGCCTTAATAAAAACACACCCACAGGATGATCCTGTGTATCAGTTCATAGACAAGAAGCGGGCACAAGGCAAGCCTTACTATGTCTATATGACTGCAGGTGCCAACAAGTTTCTAAGAATCTACTACGGACGAGTGAAAGAATATCTTTCATCTCTTCCTGAATCTTAATTATCCACTAATATTTTCAGACCAGCACTGGTGTGGTGGTCTTATTTTGATACCTAATTTTCAACCTGTATAAAATTTTCAAGGTTCTTTAATTTAGCCTTGACTTTTTATTTGCAGGCTGATTATTCTAAGATTCTTTCAACGTAAAGGCTACTTCCCCGCCAAACCCAGTCATAGTGTATCTATCTTCATTCATTAGCATCTCTTTACTAACTTGATACTTGAATGGAAACAGAATATAAAGATTACCTATCTCTGTGTAAGAATAATAGCTACTTCCATCCAACTTCATTCCCTGTCCAGTTATGAAATCAAGCACGGCTTCCTCCTGAATAGGAATTTTATTCAGAATGTATCTTGTCTTGGTTTCATTGCAAAGAATATTCATCTCCTTCAGAGTCAACGTTATTCTTCTGGTGGTAGCTTCAAGAGTGCCTCTCTCCCCCCAATCATCATAAAGCTTCTGCTTAAGTGCCGAATTAGTAACCACCTCTTGAAATTCAAAGAGCTTACCCATTATCTTACATACATCCGCAAATACAGGATATGTAAGACAGAGCATACAGTACTGAATAGTTGCCGACTGTTCTGGATATTTGTCTAATAATGCCCTCGCCTCAGTTCTTGTCGCATTCATATCTTCTGACGGATAATACCAGACATTCATCAGAATCTCTCTTGTCTTTCTAAGTCTTGTAGGACTATCTATCTCAAAGGAAAGATACTCATTCATTTTTTCTTTATATTCAGCTTCAGGAAGATTTTCCTCCAGCATCTGAACTGCCTTGTTCAACCAAGGTAATCGTATACTGCACGCATACCCAACCATTTTAGCCATTATTATCCACCGCCTTTATCTTAATAAACGGAACAATCACCTCATCAATAGTAATTCCTCCGTGACTCATCACTTCATCACCTTTAGCATCAAAGGATTCTCCAACACCACAAATCAGATAATCAAATTGCTTGTCCAGATAGTATCCCGGATATTCAATCAGATTCCCATATTTCTCAAATAAACTGTCCTTATTTGCAAAATCCTTAAGGACAATCATTCTCCGGCTCTTCGTTTCTGTTTCAACACCGGTTTTCATCAGCTTGCCCATACCAGTACAAGGTGTATTACCATGATCTGCACTAATATAAACATCAAAGCCCTGTGCAAGCATTCTTTTAACAGTATCTACAAGCCTATGCTGATCAGCCAGGACTTTAATATCGTTATACATACCAAGTCTGCCCTGCAACTGTCCATGCACCATATCGTCCACATCATTGATAATGATTGCCCCGCATTTTACAGTCACACCGAAGTCCGCATCATAACCTCTTTCATAGCCTATCTGAGCCTCTGTAAATCCCAGGCTCTTTGCACATTCAATAAATTCCTTCTTTTCCTTACTCTGGCTCCAAGGATTCTCCAGTTCCTTCGGAAACTTATTTGACAGCAAACACTGCCTTGAAATAGAGGTTACCGTAGGAATCATTGCCATTGACTGTCCTTTTTCATAATGAATACCCGCAAAAGACTTAGATATAATACGCCAGTCAAATTCTGACATTCCATCCATTACGATGAATACAAACTTCTTACTGTGGTCAGCGATATACTCCATCGTCCGGCTAACAAGAACCGGAGCAGAAGGATTCATCTCTACAGAAAGTTTTCCAAAGCGCTTGAGCACAAAATCCACAAAAGAATAATTTACCTCTTCAACCTCAACTGGAATCCTATACTGCTCTGACAGCACATGGATTTCTGCCTTTAATCCCGCAATCGCAAACCAATCCTTGTAATTCTTTGCCTGTACTACAGCAGTATTCAACTGCTTACAAAGCAATTTGACATACTCTCGGATATTGCTCTTACCATAAACAATTTCTTCCAGAAACTCCTTTGTATCCTCCGCTGCCGTCAGATCAGAGAAATTCTTCTTATATGCCATACAAAGTAGATCATAATTAAGTTCTGGAGTCCTCTTAACAACTGAAGCATTCAACTTCGGAAACAGCTTTGCAAGACTTACTTTGAAAACTCTAAAACACTTCTGAACATCATACGGAATATAGACTCCCGAAGATGCCAGCATAAGAATTTTAGAGTCACCAGCTCTTACAGCTTCCTCATGCTTTACTCGATAAACCAAATCATTCTCGTATCGAATAATTCGGAATCCCTTTCCTACAAAATAGGCGCAATATTCTGTTTTATCTTCTAATGCGTCCTCTTCGATAAGGAGAACATGTTTTTCGTAGGCTGCTGAGGATTTTTCATACAGCAGATCTGCAAACATATCTACGCCTCCAATCTAACCAATAATGATAATCGAAAGTCAGGATATACCTGCTTTCCTTTTTCGAAAGCCCTTTCTATTTCCTCACGTTCCTTTTCTAAACGAGTCAGACGTGACTTCCTAATATTTTCAATTCCAATATGATCTGCAGCCTCTTTTCTCAACTGCAGTGCATACTTATATTTGTTATAGCTTTCCTGGTTCTTCTGTAATTTCTTTTCTTTTAATTCGACAAAAGAATCATAAGCAAAATCCATGCTCATCTTCTCAAGTCTCTGATAATCCTCTGATGAGAGATTGGAAACAGTCTTAACAGTCAGCCTAGAATGTGCATCCAGGAACTGCTCCATAATTCGCTTTCCAGCCATTGGTCTCAATACAAAGGATTCATTCACAAATACCGAAATAACTCTCTGGTTACTTTCATCATCAGAAATTGACAGCTCCCAGAGCATAAAATATCCAGCTTCGTTAGGGAAATCCTTTATGCCAACAGACAGAATCGGAGAAAACTTATCCTGAATAACATCTGTCTTCAAGTGCCTTGTAATCTCAGCATCAGTCATTCCGATGCGGTCAATCAAAGTAGACTCTACGCCTTGCCAGCCATCATAATATGCAAGCATAAGTCGAAGGGCAGCATCTACATCAAAATTAGATTCCTGCCCGACCAACTCAGTAAGATCCTTCTCTTCTCTGATAACGTCCTTATACTCTCTGGAATACTTTAACTGCTGCCTCATCTCAGTCTCAATAGGCTTGATGCTTTCTTCCATCTTATAAGGCTTTGCAATAGTATTCATGTAGGCATCCGTAAAGTCACATTCAGCCACTTCACTATCCAAAACATCTGAATATTTATCTACGCCCATCTCCTGTAAGATAACAGACAGCTTTTCTTCCAATACATCACGGACACGATTCTCAACCGTATCTGTAATGATGAAATTGTAAATATGTACATCCCTCTTCTGTCCGATACGATCAGCACGACCACAGCGCTGCTCAATCTTCATCGGATTCCAAGGCAAGTCATAATTGATAATGATATTTGAGAATTGAAGGTTCAAACCTTCACCACCAGCATCGGTCGAAATAAAGATGCTGGTCTTTTCTCTGAATTCTCTGAGTGCCTCATTTCTCTCATCAATACTCATGCCACCGTTTAAGATGGTGACAGTATAGCCTTTATTTACAAGCAACTTCTGCAAATACTTCTGGGTTGCAACAAACTCGGTAAAGATAATAATCTTCTGGCTTGGATCCTCGGATTGAAGTGCATCAATAGTATTGGTAAGATGCTCCACCTTAACATCCGGATGCTGAAATTCTGCCTGCTTAGCAACAGAAATAATAAGCTCAAGCTCTGCTATCTCGGCTTCCATATCAAGCGAAATTGCCTCAAATGCCTCTTCAACACCATCCTCAATATCAAGCTCTGCCAAGTCTTCTTCTGTCAGATTACCAAGGTGTGTACTCTGTGTTTTTAAAGCGAGTAAACGGCGTTCCAGACTCTGACGTACTGCAGCTGTACTACTGGTAACCATTCTCTGCATAATAATCAGTAAGAAGATTAAGCACATATTCTTCTTTCGATTTCTTAAGACCTTGTTATAGGTCTTGGAAACATAATCTGTAACCAGCTCATACAATTCACGTTGCAAAGTATGTCTCTCATCCCAGTTAAGAGATACAAGGTGAGTCACTCTGTTCTTGAAGAGCTTATTACCATTGTTATCAATAGCCTCCCTCTTCTCGGTTCGAATAAGGTATGGTGCCACCTGCTCCTTGACAATAGACTTCGCATTCGGGAATGCCTCTTCATCAAGTAATCTAACCAATCTTAAGAAAGGCTCCGTCTTGCCATTATGCGGCGTAGCTGATAACAGAAGTAAATAAGGACTCGCCTGGGATAACAGGTATCCAAGCTTATATCTTGCCACTTCTCCTGAGGAACCCGCCACACGATGGGCCTCGTCGATAATAATCAAGTCCCATCCACTATTAATAATGGAATAGATTCTTTCCTCGTTATATTTCTCAACCTTCTCAGCAGTCCATCCTGCGTGCTTTTCAATAGGCTTGATGGCATCCATCGGAGAAATTACCTGATCATACTGACCATATACATCCTCATTATCAGTTAGTCTTCGAATAGTATCGTAATCAGAAGGTAGAATCACATTGAATTTCTCATGAAATTTCTCCTGCATTTCTGATGCCCACTGAGTAACCAAACCTGTAGGACATACAACCAGGACACGCTTAACAAGCCCTCTGGTCTTTAATTCTTTGATGACCATTCCAGCTTCAATGGTCTTACCAAGACCAACCTCGTCAGCCAGAATATATCTGATATTATTGCTTTCCATTGCACGATTAAGCACATGCAACTGGTGTGGAAGCGGAATAACACCGCTCGCCAAGGAAGACAGCAAGCCACCTGCTGTCTCATTCTTTATCTTAGATAACAGCGTTACATACCGCAGATAATTTTCATCATAGGCATTCGTGCCGCCATCTTTATTCAGCTGTTCCTCCGTAGCCTTATATACAATCCCAGTTGAAGGATTGAAAACCCGGTAAGATGTATATCCCCAGGCTTCAATCCTTTCAAGGACTTGTACATTCGCTCCGGTAACCGAATCAAACGCAAAATCACCGGTTTCTAACACTGTTATCCCCTCCTAATCTTATACCCTACTTAAACTAATATCGTAGTACATAAGGATGTTTGGATCTTCCTGAATGGTTACATCAGGAAGACGCTCAGCCAAATCAACAATAGCTTTGTAGTTCTTCTCTTTCCAAAGTTTTGAAAAGCCCACTCTAATTGCTTCTGAACGAAATGATTTTAGTTTTCCTTTAGACGCCATATATCCTTCAAATTCTTTGATAAGATTTTTTTCACGAAGCTTAGCCACGTCACCTTCTTTTGTAACGTCTGGTATATACCAACGTCCATTATCATCTTTAATAAAGTTTTCTTCTAGAATAACTTGTAATTCAGGCATTTCTTCATACTTGTCAACCGCTTTTACCTCTTGCATAAATTTAGGCTGAATTTCTGCATATGTTTTAGGCCCGCCGTACTCATCACTTAACTGTTGATATAACCAAGAAATCGCAGTTTTTTCATTTGTAACAAACAAACTAAACTGAATAGGTTCAATATCCGCTATAATTCTAGCAGTATCATATTCATTGACCTGATCAGGCAGGAAATACATTCCATCTCTTTTCAAAAATCTTTCATCCAATCCACAATAAAAATCAGATGAATCAATTGGAATAGGAAGCCCCTGCATAATGTGGTACGCTACCATTCGGTCAAACAACAAATATGCTTGACGTTCTGAAACAATCTCAATTTCCTCGCCCAAGTGTACTACAACGGGAATATTAGCTAAATGTTGTCTTACAAATGCCCATGCGGTTTCTTCGGATCCTGCTTTACTCAAAATCTCCTGTTTAAAACTTTCCTTTGGTTTATATACAGAAATTACCAAATCTTGTTTTACAGCACTAGCATTTGTAATCTGTTTAAAACTACTACCTTGTTTGTCCAAAGTTCTAACATCTGCAACTATAAAACCTGCTCTTTGTAAAGCCTCCTGAATCGCATTCCAAACTGCATTCTTTGAGTTATGAAACTCTACTGTCATCCATCTATTAGGCTTCAATACTCGGAAATACTCACAAAAACATTTAGTCATCAATTCCTGATATTCCGGTAATGCTTTCCCCATTGTAGGATTTACTATAGCTTCATATTCGCTGTTAGTAATAACTCTTAACCAGGATTCCCAAAGAAAACTTAACTCGGAATAATTGAGATTATCGCCAAATGGCGGATCTGTAAAAATATAATCACATGTATTATCATCCATCTGTAATTGAGTTGTTGATCCTGTTGAAATACAACAACTATTATCTTTATTAAACTTTAAAGCATCTGTAAATTTTTTAACCTTTCCGCTATATGCATTAAATGGATTAGCCTCACTAATCATTGATGATATATACATGGTTCCACTCAATGGATTATACGGAAAAGAAACCTGTGGGCGATATCTGTTCATTTTACTGATATTTATAATCTGGCTAGTGAACATTATCCTTAACAAGTCATCATACTGACTATTTTCGATAAGGTCATATAATTTTGCTAAAACGTATAGTGTTCTCTTATAGAAAAAGTGATGTACATGTGTTAATCCATTTTTGTCATTTCTTCTACTTTCTTTTCCTTCACACATACGATTTGTCGGAAACCAGTAGGGAACTTTTAATTGTTCGATTTTATCAATAATTTCCAAATCATATTCATCAGGTACTTTTTCATATTTCTTCTTGCCATATTGATAATTTATCAAAACTGGTTTTTGCTTTATGCAGAACTTCATTTCTCCCAGTGATTCATCAAAATAGTTCGATATAGCAACATCACAATCTTTTTTCTTTAATTTGACACCGCAAGCAGCGCAACTAAATTCATCACTTACTTTTCCTGTATTTGGATCTGCTGCTGCTTCATAAAAAACAATTTCTTTTCCACAGTTTGGACAAATAAACACATCTGACCATACTGTATAATTAATCTCTCCCCAACTTTCCATTCCTGGAAGTCTTATTGCGCCATCATCATGTTTTGTTTTAAACATCCATGAACATTCTTCATAAGCTTTTTTTAGCACCAACTCAGCCTCTTTTGAAAAAGAAGCAACGTCAATATCCGCATTATAGTTTTTACTAATAAAAGTTGCGATTGGTGCCAAATCATTTAATACAGGATAACGTCTTCCCCACTTTACTTCAGGCATATCATGCTCTATAAGTTGTTTGAACTGACTTTCAGGATGCTCACACATATTCGCAGCTACACCAGTCATTCCTGTCCCGCAGAAGCCATCTAGCACAATATCTCCTGGTTTAGTATAATGTAAAATATATCGCATAATTGCTTTATACGGCACCTTAGTATGATAAGTATGTGCATTATATATAGCATCACTTTTCCCTTCACTTACGTCTGCCGCAAATGGTTCGCACTGATAATCATCCTCGCTCTCATCATATATAGTTCCATGCTCTTCTATATAATCTCTTATAAAGGTATTGGGGAAAGCGGTATACTGTGGGGCACTTGATATATTTATGATATCCTCATCAGTTCCTAAAGGAAAACCTTCAACATCCCTTACTTTATCCAAATCATCTCGACTTAATGATATTTTTTTCATAAACAGACTCCTTCCTATAACCAATTCAGGAAATTACTGAATGACATAAAGATTGAATTTTCTGGTGCCTTTCCACGCTCAATCAAATCTACCTGTTCGTGAGTTAATTGAAACAAACATACATTTCCATCAGTTTTTAAGTCACTTCCAACCTTTGACACCGTATTAGCGCATACCAAGTAATAATCTACTCCTAAATCCACAGCACTATCTACGATTTTATGAAACGCATGTGCTCCTTCTGCACCCTGCCATGACGGTCTGCGATTCATCTTTGAAATAAGGTCTAATGCTTTTTCATGTGAAGAAAAGTTAACATAAAATGTTGTCAATTCAAATCCTTTGAAATTCGATCCGTTATACCAAACATAATCTAAGTCAACTGTTGAAAAAGGTGAATTAATTACATAATCATAACTACAACTATATTGAGGTGCTAAAAAGTCTTCAAAAACCTTTTTGTAAGGTAAAGATTCCCTAGGCGTCTTAGTGTAATTCAAATAGTAGGATAATAAATGAGAGCGACTTCCAGGGCGACTATTCATCTCTAAGTTAATTGTATTCTTTTTATTCTTTTCATATAAGTATGCTACTGTTCTATCATTTTGAATCAAAACGATAGGCCAACTTACATTTGAAGCACCATATTTTCTTATTAGTTCATTGATAATAGGTTTTTCAGGCTTTCCTGTTGCCAGCTCATATGTTGGATTAGTCTGTGCCATTACTATCATCCTTTCTCTTTATTACAATTCTAAGTTTGCTTGTATCTTTTCCATTTGTATAACCAGACACAATTTCATTAATCTTTGCCTTGAATGACACTTCATCCATCGGAGGCATTTCCTCCAGTTTCTTAACGAAATCATCTGTATCTATCACAACTGGTTCAAATCCCTTAAGAAGCGCATTGATACTCTTTACAAAGAAATCATCCACCTTTTGAGGCAGGCTACCAGATGCTACAAACTCATCAATCGCCTGTGCCTCCTGTTCCTTCAGGAACTTCTTCTGGTCAAGAACAATTGGATCAGAAATAGTATCTAGGAGCATCTTGGTCCACTCTGTAATCATGTCATCAATTCTGTTTTCGATACTATCCAGCTGTCCCATTACATTCTTTGCTTTATCTTCTAAGCTATAACGACAATGAGGACAAATAGGACTAGACTTTAATTCAGTAGGAGTGAGTTCATAACAAACCTTAAGTCCAGCCATATCCTGCTCCAATTCTGCCAACTTAGCTGATGAAAGAATCTCGATACCACGTAGCTTACGAAGATTTCCAAGAGCAGTGCTCTCCTGAATCTCGCCTCTACGCTTTGCATCATCAATTCCAAGTCTCTTCTTTTTATGCTCCTCAAAATAAATATCGATATACTTATCCTTAATGCTTTCAAGCTTAGAAACCACTTTTTGTGCAGCAACATCACCAAGTGTTCCATCCATGATGCTATCTCTTATCTCACGGAAAGCAGCCTTTACATTTTCTATATCCGACTTTATACTCGCACCAATATCAATAAACTCAATATTTGCGATGTATGACACAATGTCTGAACAATCTGTCTTAAAGGTTGTATATTCTGGAATCAGCTTAAGAAGAGCAATCTTCTTTCCTAATTCTTCAACTTCGTCGTATGAAAGACTGAAGTTGTTTAGCTTTGCAGGAGTATTGTACTTTGCTGAATAATTACTAAATTCATTCTTTACTGCAATACATGCTCCTCGCATCATGCTAACCTGCTGTGCATTTGCAAGAGGCTCTCCCCAAAGTTCAAAACCTTCAGTCAATTTTCTTTCAAGAATAACTGCATTATTACACATCTCCTGAGCCTTCTTCAGAAGCTCTGCAACTCCCTTTTCACGATCATTAGGATTGTCCAAAAGTGCTGGATTGATATCCAATACCTCAAACAACTTCTTAAGCTCTGCCATAGAAATCTGCGCAGGTCTTGAAATGTATTTGAATTCATATAAATCCATTACACTCATCTTAGGAACTTTATCCAGATTTGATGCAGTAAGTGTGCTTCCATCCTTTAAGGTAATAACAGCGTAACCAGCATATACTAACGACAAGAATATGATTGGGCTAAACAGATAATTAATCTTGAATTTCTTGTCCACAAACATATCATCATTTGCTGGTTCAAAAATATCTGAATAATTCAAAACACCTTGAGGCTGGAGCTGCTTAATCATATCAATGTAATAAGAAGCATACTTTGAACCCTCTGGTTTTATCTTATCTCCATCAAGAATGCCAAAACTCTGAAGCATCTGTGTAGACTGCCGGTTCTCACGTCCTGCAAAATGGTCAAATGCTGATCTAACCGCATCTGCCTGGTTCTTTCTTGTAATCTTGGTCTTCATCACTGGATAGTCTGGATAAATAGTTCCGAAATACTCATCCAAGCAAATTGATGAAACCAAATCAATAGTATCCTTAAAGGTCATGTCTCTGTTATATTTGCCTTTAAGAACTTCTATCAGCTGATGCATTACGCATTTGTATGTAACATTGAAACAAGTATTCTTATTCTCGCTGAGATACTTAACAAGCTTCTTCTTAAGCATCTGAGCTTTTCCGAGATATGCGTCCCTATCCTTACCTTCACTGATTTCTGCCTGAGCATTTGCTGCTGCAAACAATCTAAGTATATCCTTAAATTCATTGCTTCCTCTGAAATAGAAGTAAACTTCGTCATCCAGATTATGAGTATCAGCACTTACATCTCCAAATGGAGGCATAATGTGAATATAGAAATCTCTTTCCGGCTGAGCTGTACTTCTTTCTCCAGGAAGTCCCATGAAGAGATAACCTTCACGGAAAATATTGTGAGAAGCCCAGTTCAAGTCGTACTGGTAGATATTAAATCCATTTACATACTGACGAACTTCCCACTCTAAGCAGCCATAAACAACAGTATAGAAGTAACGGTTAAGTTCTCCTTCTGCCATCATCGAAGCCTTCTGCTTAATACGCTCATCGTAGTCAACAACCTTGTCTACATCGATGTAATACTGGTTGTTGGAATCATTATGAATAATAAACTGACCAGAAACAGTCTTCATAATCTCTTTTAAGGTTGCATTTACTGCACCAAGAAGGAAATCAGCATCCTGCTCTGGCATAGGAAGGTATAAGCACAAATCATCCTTAAGGTTCTCAGCTGTAAGACCAAACTGTACGTCCAATCCATTCGTTGTCAATCTATGTACACTCAGTGCATAGATAATCTGTAAAGCCATGGGCTTATAAGCAGCCTTAGTAAAGGAACGGTTAACAATCTCCTCCAGCTGTCCGCTGGCACCAACAACACGGCTGATAGTAACATCACTCTTCAGTAGGCCGTTAGACTTGATTGCTGTCCAATAATCATCAAAGGAAATTACTCCTGGCTTATCAACAGGAACTTCCTTATCGAAAATCTCCTTAATGGTCAAAGAAATATTCTTCAAGATGTGTCTGTTCTCGATCAAATAAATCTTATTAAACACTTCAATGTACGAAGGATGAATAGGGAACAAATCCACAAAGTCATCCATCTTAGACGACATTCCTGCGTATAATCCGCTGAACTTCTCAAGATGCTGACGGATCATAGCCTTCTGCTCAGGAGTCTTCTTCAAGATACGTTCAGATACAACATATGCAGTTGCTTCCTTTGTAATGATAATCTGGGTAAAACGGTCACCAACCTTTTTCAAAGTCTCACTTACGAAACTGAATCTAGGATTATCAAACACCTTTTCCTGTACACCACAAATCAATCTAATCTTTGACTTTGAACACATCTCAGCCATTGACTGAAGGAAAGCAAGGTCAAGAACAATCTGTCTCTCATCTCTGGATGTAAGATATGAAAGTAACTCATCGATTACAATCAAGTATCCCTTATCCGGATACTTAGCCTGAAATGCCTGCATCACTTCTTTGATTAATCGTGCATTATCTCTTACGTTATCTAAATCAGGTACTGTGTAGTCGATTCCTCTGCTCGCAAAATCGTCCTCAATTTCTGCAAGAATCACTTCACGAAGAGGCATGGTAAGACCATCAACTTTAAGTCTGAGCACTTCAAACTTACCGGCAACAATCTCCATATCCTTTCCAAACTTTTTGTTCTGAACAAATCCAATGTTATCTGCATCTGTTGCAATCGCAGCAATCACAGACATTAAGTGTGATTTACCAGTACCATAGTTACCAACAATCATAACTGCCTTGTTATCGATAACTTCTTCCATTTGCAGCTGATCAATTACAGTTGCCTTTAAATTGTCCGCCATAGTATCAGACATAACATAAGTCTGTACCATATCCTGAGCCACTTTCTTATCAGCTGTCTCCAAAAGCTGAATAGTAGACTCAATCGGCTTAAAGCTAATTAACTCTGAATACTTCATTTGCCATATCCTCCAATCACACACGTAATGTCATAATCTTCAACATCATATATCTTATAATCCGAAAAACCTTCCTCTCCATAAATCAGTTTTCCGTTTTCACATTTTCCGGGCCAAATCACACTATATTTTTTTCGTTTTCGTGCAGCCATAAGAATTTTAAGTACATCCACCTTGTAATCAGGATTGAACATAACATCAATATCCCTGATTACCACACCGTCTGGATATGTATCCAATACATTATTAAACATCTGCTCCAGCTTTATACTTCGTCGATTTGGCTTACATGCCAACAGCGCCTCAGCCAAAGGCTTGCTAACAGATTTCGGTTCATTTATATTGCTTATTACTTTGATATAAATCAACAGCCTAGAAAGCATCGCATCTTCATCCGATAAGCTTTTTAATTCTATTACCATCCCCATAAGTTTTACTCCTCTGTGATAGTCTTATCTTTTATATGATATGCAATTTTTCTTTGCGTACAAAATTCAATAACCTCCTGTGCCTTTGCATTATAAAAATGTTTATGCTGTGGATAGTCCTTTGCAAGATCTTTGCAATAGTTAGTTCTTCCAAAAATTATTTTATCAGTAAAAGATACAGTCTCTAATAATTTCTTTAGTTCTTGCTTATGAATCGCAGGTGTTGGATAAGGTTCCATACTTACCCATGTTTTACAACCCTCATCACTCAACGCTTTCATAGCCGCTAATCGTGCAGCATATGGTGCAGCCCCAGGCTCCATCATTTCACGATACTCTTCATCTAACGATATTAGTGTAATTCCATATTCATTTTCCATTGGAAATCTTTTCTTATCCGCAAGTTCTATCGGTAATAATCCCTTTGTCAGTACAGTGCACTTAATTCCATTCACATTTAACAAGTGAATAGCATCCATACTCATTTGGGCAATTTCATCATATCCATACATAAATGGATCAGTCGTAAAGCACAGCTGCACTGATTTTATTTTATCCTTCAATTTAGGAATTTCTTTATAAAGGAGCTCTATAGTGTTAGAAACAATGTATGGATTACACCAATCTGCATAGTCCTTAACTTGCCCAAATCTCTTTTTCTGTAGAAATGCATAGCAAGGAAATTTACACCCATGAGAGCATCCCAATACATGGTTCATGGTATAATCGCCATATTCAACTCCTGTCTCATAAAGCATGGTCTTACGCTGTATTGTACCAGCTACATTCTTCATGCTTTCAACCTCCTAATCATTACTGTTTTTCCGTCTTTTTCTTCCCAAAAGGAAGAATCTTTTCCTGTCGCTGTTTTGGCAGGATATCTTACTATTTCAATCATTTCTTCTGATTTAAGTTCTATAAGAATATCCTGAACTGTCTTAAAATCACATATTAATCCATTGTCATTTACAAATGTTGCCATAAATTTAGTGATTCCAAGTTCTCTATTGATATTTTTGACAGCATATTTAACTTTACTCTTTAAATCATCATGAGAAATATATTCTCCCTCAACTGTTTGAGACAAATCCTCCATTAAATCGAAAATAGATATTTGACCACCCGACTGAATATTAGTATATAACTCATCTTTTCTATTCTGCATATTCTGAGCCATCAGGAAACAACCATCTTCGTGATCACAGACGTGAATCATTCTGTATTTAGGTCTACTTCCCGATTTGAGTCTAATCGGCATATCTAAAACATATTTATATCTCTGTTTCAGCCTCTGCTTATACTCAGTAGATAATCTCTGCTCCGCCTTGTATCCGTCAATCCTACCTGCTTTATAATCCATAACAATCGCTTTCCAATAATCTCCACCAGCAATACGTGTAAGCATTTCAGCAGGCTTATCTGAGTTTGTTACAGATGTTGGATCATATTCAACCAAATCTTCTAGTCCCTGTAAGGCTTTATCATTTTTATAATCAACACTCATTACCCTGCATGCATCTCTAAAGAATCCAAAAGAATTAAAATTAATAAGCATCTCAAATGTATTAAACCCCATGGTCTGAAACTGATCAAACAACGCTGTATCAAGAGCTCGGATACCATATGGATCAATATACAGAAATACATTCTGGTCTCTTCTATCTTTTAAAATATCAATTATTTTCTCTTCATATTTACCACTTACAATATTTGGCTTTCCATAGCAATTATCATACATAGCTAGGTTTGTTTCCAAATCAGACGCATAGTTTAAATCGATAAACGTCATATCAACAGCTTGCCTCTTATTAATTATCCTCTTTGTTTTTCCAAGACAATCATCTCTAATCTTTAGTGCAATCATCGGCGATCCCGGCTGATTGTCTTCAAATTTACCCTTGCCAGAAAAGCAATCCACATAACAAATCTTCTTATTTGTAGTCAAAATCTTCTGCATATAAGGCGTTAGATAGCAGCCTAGCAATTTGTCTTTAATAAGAGACCAATTATTCTTTACCTTAAAAAAATCACTATTATCCTTTGACATACTGTATCCCCCTGATTGTGCTATTCCTTATTCTCTTTTTCAGGTATCAAATCCATAATATCCCCAATATTGCATTCCAATGTTTTGCATACCTTTATGAGAACCTCCATGCTGACAGTTTCACCTTTTGAAAGCTTGGTAACAGATGCCCAACTAATTCCTGCATCTGCCTGTAAGTCTTTCTTCTTCATATCCTTATCGATTAACAATTTCCATAGTTTTTTATAACTTACTTCCATTTTATCTTTACCTCAACTTCACACCGAAAATGCAATATAAAATACAATTATCAGATTAAGTGTATCATATTTATCTCGGCTCCTCAACTAATTTTCTCTGCAAACGCACGAATTATCACCTAGTCTTTTATGGTAAGACTGTTAACATCTCCTAAGCAATTCCTACATAAGTTTTAAATGCATCAGTTAATCTTATAGTGTTTATACTCGCACGCCACTTATTATGCAATAGCAGAGGAATCATCTCCCTCTGCTCCTATTTCACATTTTATCTTCCGCCCTTTCTTTATCAGCATCTCTGCTAACCGTTTCATCATAAATCCTCTGAAACTCCTCATAAAGTTCATCCCCATCCCGCTCTATTCCAAGTTTTTTCATCACATCCGAGAACAACCTTATGCTTCCACTTACATCAGCAATATCAAATCCGAATATATCAGCCTTAACAGAAACTCCGACATCCTCATAACCACCAAGCTCTGATATTCTCCTTACAATCCAGCCAGCTTTGTCCACAGACTCAGTTTCTTTAGTTTCTACAAATTCACTTTTACCTGTTACATCAGTTGTACTTTCGTCCATTCTTGCCACATTCACATCAGACGAATTATGAACCTCTGGTATTCCTATACCCTCTAAACCAGTCTGTTGTTTTCTCGCACCATCAGCTTGCTCTTTCTGTCTGCCCATTTCATTCTGATTATTGTCTGGATTCACTACCTCAACATTCATCTCCGGCTCAACAGCCACATCTTTCTCTGACACAGCCTCCTTTTCCATCCCTGGTATTTCAATATTCCTGTCTGCAACGATTTCTTCATTCTCCGACACCGCATAATAAGCTGTATACAAATCTTCTTTCACAATGCCATCAGCAATCTGCAACTTCCTCTTAATCTCTTTTTTCTCCTGCTTCAGCTCGTCCAGTTCTTCCTGCACTTCCATATGCCATATCTGATATTCCCGGTACTGCTCTTCATTCTTTATACTGCGTTTCCGGCTAGAGCTTTCTCTGTATATCTCCTTCTGTCTGTCCTCAATCTGCTGGATTTTTTCTTCCTGCTCACCTATGAAATACACAAGATCCACAACACTTTTGATGTCATTATTTACAATCAGCAGATATTCGTCCTGTAACTGATGAAACCGCTTCAAATCCTCTGTATACTTTGCTCCACCGACTGCAAAACGCTTCTGCTCTACAATCCTTAATCTATATAGCTTTGCATAAAACTTCTTCTGGAATGATGACAGCTTCGCTCTGTGCAATTCCCTGATATCCGACGAATAAAAGTAAGGCTTTGCCATCCAAGGCATATCCACATGATGCCTTAACGTCTCCTCCGAAAACATCTCGTCCAGCTTTGCCAGTTTATGATAATACCGAAATCATGGTGCCTGCACTTTCATCCACACATCTTTCTTGAATACATATCCAAGTCTTTTCATCAGATATTTAAAATGCTCCACATTTCCGGCTGCATACGCACACATCTTGGCATCCCTGAGAATTATCTCTTTCATTGACATTTCTCTTTCCTACTTGTCCCTGCTGATATTTTTCGGATTCCTGCTGTACTCTGCCGGCATTCTCCAAATGAATATTTTGATTGGAAAATAACATGGCCTCATGCGTGAAACATAATGCCATCCGCTGTGCACCATCTCGATTCCGCTTCGCTGCATCTCGATGGAAGGCGTTCGCCCTATAGAAATATAAAACTGCTGTCTGTGAAATGTAAGCATTCCAAGCCATCATTTTTCTATTCCTGCACAGCTCACTTTAGTACCATTTTAGAACCACAAGGCAAAAAATAAGCTCGCAAATGCCCATTTTACTAGGCTTTGCGAGCTTTTGAAAATTATTCAATCTCTTGGGCGGAGAGATTTATCTGGCTGTTTCTTGGTACACTTTTGTGTATTTTATTCTTCATATTCATCTTATTTTTCATTTTTGTTTACCTCATCTAAAATTTTTAGAGCCAAAATAGAGCCAAATATACTCAGGAAATACATGACGAAATAATGCCATCAAATATCAAAAATACTTAGCTGTGTTTCTTTTAATGACCCAACTTTTCTAATCGTTATTTTGTCATCTTCTTGAACTTTGCCACATAGAAGTGGAGATAATGGATCGTATTTGGCAGCATTTGTTTCTACGCTTTTTAAACTATAATTTGCATAACAATATGCACATCCATTTTTACATGTATTATACGTACCTATTTCAACACTTTCAACACATCCGCATTCTATACGCTGATTTTTGTCTTTGCCAACATTGAGTTTACATCCAATTATTTTTTCAATTAATTCTCTATCTATGCAGCAATTATGAACTATACCACATTCATCCAAATCTATTTTTTCTGCACAGCTTCCAATCTTAATATTATTATCAGTTGCTATCTTGCTTAATTCCTGAGCGAATTCTCTAAGCTCATCATCATTTAATTCATAGCTTGATAACCCATCCATATTTTTTTTATTTTTTGGATATACATCAACAAAACTAATCACGCATTTTTCCGTGTATCCACTTAAAGCCTCTGCAATACTTTTAAATGCCTTCAAATGATATTCTTTTGTATATCTATCAGAAAAAAATATAGGATCATATCTCCAAATCACTCTTTGCTTACCAATTTTTTCAGACAACGCTTGAAATATCGGAATCATTTCTGTTTTTTTATTTGGCAAATTAACCTCAACATCATTTCCATATCCAGTTAATGTGAATTGAAAATAATAATTATAATCTTTTATCTCGTCTAACCTCTTTATCATTGGCAAAGGGTTCTTTGTCCAAAACACTATGCAATCTACAACATCTGGAGTAATTTTTATTTCACTTATCTGATGAGCATTCATAGGATTACGAACATATAAAAATCCTTCTTTTATTCTATTATAGAACCATTCCGAATAATAATTAGGAATATCCGTTCTTCTACTTACACTTAATATCATTTAATCACTTCTTTCCTTCTTTATAAGTATTTGTGCACTAGCACAACTCTCAAATGGGTTATATGCGTTTCTTATGTCATCTGTTATATTATTAAAGACAAGTGCATTACTATTATATTGGTCTCCGTACTCATAGTGTCTATCTCTATTAATATTATCAAAATGCATTTTTCTCACTATTTTGGGATTCTCAACTTTTGACTCTAAAATATCAAAAAACTCTCTTCCACCGCCCATAGATTTGCTAAGATTAATATCATTACACAATATATATATTGGTTTTTCATCATATAAGTTTAAAAAACCAGCCAATTTATTTATAAATTGAATTATCTCTTCTTCGTTTGAATGCTTATACATATCAGAAAATACATATTGAAAAATCAGTACATCCGGAACCCAACTATGTTTGACTATAATATCTACTAATTGCAAAATATCATTTGGATAAAACTGGATTCCATCTCCAAAATACGTTTTAATATCAGTCCAAATACATTTCCATACATCTCCTAATGGATCAATTCCCCTATAGTCCAATTGGTCATAATTAAGCACCCCCTCATTTCTAAGATAATCAACTGCAGCCAATTCTGTACATGGTCCGCATCCAACTGACATAATATTCAATTTCTTCTTATCTCGAATTTCAGCAAAGCAGCTTAATCCATACACCATTTCAGATGCATATTTATATGCATATTTACAATAATAGCAATCTGCCATATGTATACAGTCATATTTTCTTGGAGCTGGAGCATTTTGAGGAAAATGTACATACTGTAAACAACTTTGACAATCTCGTGGACAACAGTCCCCATATGAGCAATACTCACATTGTTCATGTTCCTTCTGATATTCATCTCTGTAAGAACATTTCTCAATCAAATCATATAAAAGCATATCATTCCCTCCAACACATATTTTTATTAATTATACTACATTTTTTCACATTCTTATAGTTATTTTATTTACATCTATTTCAACTCTCATACCTAAAAAACTCCCTAGCCATCATCTCCGCTGTACCCCTGTTATACCCATTCTTCAGATATCCCTGCACAATCGTCCCAAACATTCCCTTAACCATATCATCCTCAATATCACAAT
>ERZ857693.2304-NODE-2304-length-19435-cov-7.175284_pt1 | contig 19435 bp, 18 predicted proteins | sample MGYA00519765_ERZ857693 | MGnify/ENA primary metagenome ERZ857693 (study PRJEB31778, sample SAMEA3449354) | human gut metagenome | biome: human gut; feature: human-associated habitat; material: faeces | place: United Kingdom | collected 2010/2012 ... | reverse complement strand
AGTGGCTGATACGTTATCTCACGGTACATTTCTATGGAGCAATGCTATACTTCGTAGGTTATTTTTATAACTTAACTCATTCTGTATCAGTTCGATTATACTCCAATATACAGCACCTGCAACAAACCTGCACCAAAATAGCAATAAAAAAATCAAATGAAGGTGGTGCGAAGGCATATTGGCAGGTCGGGATTAAAAAAATGAATGTTTTCCTTTTTCGTTTGTCCTCTTATCTTTCTCTTGTTTGGAGTTGTTTTCTCTCAAATTTTTGTCCTCGGATTTCATCATGTTTTGGTCTCATCATCTGGCACAAAGCTGTGATGTTTGATATATTTTCAAATCGAAGATAAAATCACTCTTTGGTACTTTTAAGTATGATTATTAGCTCAAAATCATACTCAAATGATAATTACAATTAAATTCAGTCTTCTATTCGATACAGGATTGCATTACACTGATATACCCATAGTAACTTTGCTCTTGCCGGACTGATGTTCTTGGACAGATGTGGACAGGTGTTCCTTATCGGAGTGGTTTGTACATCTCCAGACATCATCAAGGCACATAGACATATATATTCACTAAAAATAATTGCGTATGACACAACAAGTACAAAGTAACAAGGAGGCAAACCTTAGCAAGCAGGTTGCCGAACTCCAGGGGCGAGTCCAGTCCTTGGAGCAGCTTCTCCATCAGGGGAAGGATGTGCTGACCTTGGAAGAGGCAGCCAAGTTCATGGGCATTGCCCGCAGTTCTCTCTACAAGATGACCCACGAGCAGACCATCCCGTTCTACAAACCGAATGGCAAGATGATCTTCTTCGAGAAGTCAGACCTCTTGGCATGGGTACGGAAGAACCGCGTGTCCTCTGAGGCGGAGATTTCCGAGGAGGCTGAACGAATCATTCAGCGTCTCGCCACCAAATAGACAGGAGTATGGCAGAATACGAGGACAAGCAAAAATTGGCAGTCGAGCTGGCTGTCCACTGGGCAAAGACCGGGCTAAAGCAATTCTCCATGCGTGATGCAGTCAATGACTATATGGAGGAGGTAGGTGCAAACAAAGCCATGACGGACGAGAGCATCATCGGCAGAAGAAGAATCTGTGCGCAGCAACTCACCATCAGGAGCATTGCTTTCCTAAGCAAGGATGAATTGCATAAGGTGGAACAGGAATTGAAGCGGATAGCAGAGAACGATGCGCCCAAGCAACATCGGGGTTGGCATAGATGACATTTCCTTTTCTTCCCTCTGTTTTGGAACAACAGCGTATATCTGTTTCAAGAGTAACAAGGTTAATAACCTTAATGCCGTAAGATTAATAATCCTACTGCTGCAAGGTTAATAACCTTATCAGGAATAAAGCCGTATCACTATGGAAGGACAACAGAATGACACGTTCCATCTTTCCATTTCTCTAAGCCCATTAGCACCAACGGCACATCAATCTCCATATTGCCCATTGTACGCAGATACTGTACCGGTCTTGTAAATGTGGATTGCCCACGGAATTTATCAATTAACCAAATGTCAAACCAGGGACGGCATGGCAGGAACACCATGCGCAGGAAGCAAGGCACAACTGTCTGCCGTTCCTTTTTCTCTTTACTGAATATGCAAAGCAACAACAACGAGGCAGCAATTCTGCCTATTGACTCCTTTCTGAAGAAATCATTTCCCTTTACTGACATCACGCTTCATCTTTCAGCGGATGCAATTACATTCCTTATGGGGACAACAAAAGGGCGTTTTAATTTCATGTACTATCTGTACATCCTCCACACTATGACCATCGGTGACAAGTCGCAAATGGTGCGAGGCATCCGTGTCGATACGGGCACCTGCCAATGTTCGCTCTCAGTCTCTTCTCTTGAAGAAGTGTGGGGTATCAAGCGCAAGCAGGGGCGCAACCTGCTCGACAAGATGGAACAGTTGGGGCTTATCAGCCGCTCATCAGATTTCGTCACTTCCATAGTAGATGTCGTGAGTGTGCAGGATGGTCATGCCATGGGGCAGGTATTTACCAATCCCAACCGTTTTCTCCTTGCTGAGAGAAATCAGACCTCTCCAGTTTTATCACCACCAGCCCAATCTGTACAAGGTGCAGATGCAGCTACTTTCATCATGGAGACATCAGAAAAGCCTCAGACGGCTATTATAACCTCTTCCGAGGCAACTATACCCTCCAAGGCTGCAAAGATGCCTCAGAGCCTCTTTGATTTCGATGACGAAGACGGAACTGTTGTTCCTTATGGGCGGCATGAGTAGGATGGTCGGGCGCGCAGAGCTTGCTCCACGGCCCAACTGATTAAGTGGGGGCATAACACAATATGCCCATTCACCTCTGCAAGGTTCAGGGCGGCACAGCAACGGTCTCATGCCCCACATGTTCCCGTGCCTGCCATGCCAGCCTATCGTCTGGGACATGGATGAATGCCCCCACTACCACAAAGCAATACAAGAAAAGGAATGTCTCACAATCCATAGGCATGGAACGAGAGGACATATCTGATGTAGAACTATAACGAAACAGAACAGAAATATGAGTAATGAACCAAAAGGTGCGATGCACTTTGAGGGCAGAAAGTCCATCGGAGCGATGGAGGCTGCCGAGAACCAGCGCAGGTGGGACGAGAAGCACTATCAGACAGTGAACAAGAAACCGCTGCATTGGTACGACATCACCCGGGCGCATCTCAATTTTGAGGTTGCCAAGGGTGGTATTATCCAAAAGATAGGAACATCAAAACCTGTCGAGGAACGTTTCAAAGAGAGGCTGGAGGAACTGGGGGTGAAGCCTAACCCGGAGGTTAAGAAGAACGACCCAATAGCTGCGAAGATGTCCAACCAGATTGTGGAGTTCGTTTTCAGCGGTGACCATGAAGTAATGAACATGATGGCATTCGGCAATCAGGCTGTCGATTTCGAACGTGACGGAACAGCGGACAACAGTCACATCCAGCGAATGAATGAAATCGAGCAGTGGGCTATCGACCTCTATGACTGGATGACAAAGAAGTATGGTGAAGAGAACATCATCGGATTTGATGTGCATCTTGACGAGACTACGGCACATTGTCATGCGACCATCATTCCTGTTGTGATGAGAACAGAAAAGAAGACTGGCAGGGAGCGACCTGTGGTTTCATACAAAGGGCTGTTTGGTAAGGACAAGGCAACAGGTCAAGAGATTATGAAGCAGCTGCACACTGAACTCTACGAACAGGTGAACTGCAAATATGGGCTGATGCGTGGCGACCCTGTGGAAATTTCGGGCGCACAGCATAAGGACAAGGTGCAGATGTACTATCAGTTGAAGCGTGAGTTGCCGGAATTGGAAAACCGTGCCATTGAGCTTAGAATCTTTATCAGCAAGTTGGAACTGCAATACAATGGGCTTAGCCATCAGATTGAATCCTTGAAACAAGATTTGGAGAACAAGAAAATCACTCTGGATGAATACGAGGAACGAACATCAGAACTGATGAAGCAGAAGATTGCCTTGGGTGACAAAATCCGTGACCGCAAGAGCCGACTCATGCTATGTGAGAACCAGATTGCATCGCTTCGCCAGCGGCAGGCTAATGCTGAGGTTGCGGTGAGGCAAGCGGCAAATAATGTGGAAAGGATGAAGGAATCCCAACTGGGGAATTCGGTCATGATGGTCAAAGGGGCAATCTTCGATGAATTGCTTTCTGGCTTGCGAACATTCCTGGATAACATGCCGCAGCCTACTGCCTATGCTTTGCAGAGTGTGCAGGGGACTGTCGTTGAAGACCTGTTTGACGGCTCTCTGAGTGATGTCATTTCCAGAGCAGCAGGGATGGTGACAGCCGCCATCGGTGATGCTACCACTCCCATGTATTCGGGTGGTGGCGGCGGTTCGTCTTCGGATGACAAGCCCAAGAAAGATGATGATGAGGATTGGTGGAGGTTTGCCCATCGTGCTGCCAGATATGCCAGCAGGAACAAACCTTCCAAATCAGCTACTCGGTGTCCGAGAAGATAGGCATCAGCCGCTGCCAATGCTCTATGCAGGGGAAAGGGTCGTACAGGGTAAACAGCCCTCGGAAGTACGAGACCTTTTCCCCTTTTCTTATGGCTTCCGTTGCCATCTCTTTTACTCCCTGCTGTTCTGCAAGTGTGGTCAGTTGCCGTTCCATTCGTTCACGTCTCTTAGAGAAATGGTTTATGGAATAAAGGCGCAAGGCTTCAAACGCATCGTTCTTGCCATTGTTGCGATACAGTTCCAACAGTTCATCGTAGGCATCAGGTTCCCAAGGGTGATGCCCAATAAGGAACAGATAGTATTGTTCCGCAGCCACAAATCCTTGCTTCTTCTCAACATCCCTACAATATGCGAGTGTGTCTGCCAACCTGTTCAGGTAGTCACTGATTTCCATGTTCGCATCGGCAGGGATTTTGTCTTCGTTATCACCCTCATAAAAGTCAAATGGTGGAAGACTGGCACAATACTCGTCATAGCGTTCTCCGAGTGTCGGGTGCTTGATATTCGTTGGAAAAGTGAGAACAAAAGGTTTCTTTTGCTGTTCCTTTTTCTCGTCTTTGGGAAAATTTGCTGTTTTCGGGTTGGATGGACAAATCTTTAGCTCTTTCGGATTTTGCTGTTCCTTCACCTCTATTGGCAACAGACCTTGCCCTCTGAGTTGCTCATTGGTTTCCTTTTCAATCTTGTCAATCCACCCTGAGTTTTCTTTCGGAAACCTCTTTCGATAGACTTTGATACAAGCAGGTATCTTTTCCCATTCATCATGTTCCATGCACAACTCAATGTAGGGCACAAATGGCTTTACGCCAAGGTCACCATGATTGATGACTTTGGCGTAATAGTTCAATGCTTCAACTATATTGCCTTTGGCTTTCTGTTTCTCGGCATAGTCGAAGTATTTCTGTGCATCATATTTTGTTGGTGCGCCACCAAACAGGCTGTTTAGGAATCCCATTCTATATTATTATCCATTCAACTTGTGAATTTATCTGCAAAGTTACGCTTGAAAAGCGCAAATTCAATCAAATGAACAGAAGAATTAGAATTATTTACCATGAATTGCCCACAAATACTGTCTATTTGCAGTGAAAGGTGTTATTTCCCCAAGGATTTAAGCATCTTGTTGATGCAGCGTTTCTTCTGCTCCATATTAGGATGAACATAGAGATTCAAGGTCGTGGATATATTGGAATGTCCCAACAGTACGCTTACTGTCTTATAGTCGCATCCAGCCTCAATGCACCTTGTGGCGAAGCTGTGCCGGAGTCCGTGGTACTTCAACTTCGGTATGTCAAGTTTCTCCATGAGTCTGTTATAGTAGTTGCGGTATGTGCGTGGCTCTGTCGGTTTGTCCTCGTTGGTCAGCACATAGAAATCGCCATTGACCACTTTCTTCATTGGCTTCACCATTGCCAGCAACTCCTTGCTCATAGGTATCTCACGGCATGAGTTCACCGTCTTCGGGGTGTTGATGACAAGCTGCGTATGTTTCTTCTCACCCTCCACAACGTATATTCTTTCGATAGTACGTTGCACGGTGATTGTTCCTTCGGTCACATTGATGTCGCTCCATTTCAAGGCACAGATTTCGCCAATGCGTAATCCTGTGCTCAGGCTGATATAGATACCGAGGCTCATGAAGGTGAAGTTATGCTGCACATAGTTCAGTATCTTTCTGTGATTGGCCACAGATAGAACTTCAAGTTCCTTGGGCTGGCTATTGGCAGGATATTTTATATCCCACTCATAGTGGTTCATCCACTCGTTCTTCACCCCGAACTTCATCACCATTTTCAGGACGATGAGAATGTCCTTAACCGATTTTACACTCAGTCCATGCTCGATCTTTTTCAAGACGAATGCCTGTACATCATGCTCATGGAGCGAATCGTTGTCACCAAACTCAGGAAGAACATGGTTCTCCAGAATTAACGCGTAGGCAGCCATAGTGGACTGCTTCACATAGGGACGCTTGTACTCTTTCCAAGCCTCCGCAATTTCTCTAATTGTTTTGTTGCTCATAATTCTATAAAAAATGATAAGTGCTTATAATTAGAGAAATATAATGAGCAATGTTCCCCCTTTACGATTCCCAGAGTTTGTCGGGGAGTGGGAAAAGTGTAAGGTGTCTGACCTGCTGGATTTCTATTCAACAAATTCACTTAGTTGGGAACAACTTGAATACGACACTAATGCCATGATGAATTTACATTATGGACTTATCCATGTGGGACTTCCTACTATGGTAGATTTGAGCATAGATAAGTTGCCTAATATCAAGGACGGAAATACGCCCAAGAACTATGTACTGTGTAAAGAAGGAGACGTTGCCTTTGCGGATGCTTCAGAAGATACTAATGAGGTTGCAAAAGCAGTTGAATTTTATAATCTCAATGGCAAAGATGTTGTTAGTGGTTTACACACCATTCATGGTAGAGACAATTCTGATAAAACTGTAGTCGGTTTTAAGGGCTATCTCTTTTCATCCATGGCATTTCATCATCAGATTAGACGTATTGCACAAGGAACAAAAATCTTCTCAATAAATACGAAAAACTTCGCAGAGTGCTATGTGAGTGTTCCCACCAAAAAAGAACAAACTAAAATAGCAACATTATTACGTTTAATAGATGAGCGCATTGCCACCCAAAACAAAATCATTGAAAAATTACATTCCCTAATTAAGGGAATTGCTAAACATTGCATCAAGGCATTAACAGAAAGAAGCACATATGTAAAACTTGGTGATATTTGTCAAATTACCACAGGAAAACTTGACGCAAATGCACAAGTAGATAATGGGATTTATCCATTTTTTACATGCGCAGAACAACCATTAAAAATTGATAGCTTTGCTTTTGATACAGAAGCTTTACTAATCTCTGGAAACGGAGCTAATTTGGGATATATCAATTATTATAATGGAAAATTTAATGCTTATCAAAGGACTTATGTATTAGATGTATTTACAGAAAATATCCAGTACGTAAAATGGGCGTTGAAAGTATTGTTGCCTAAAAGAATTGCAATAGAAAAGAGTTCAAGCAACACCCCTTATATAGTGCTATCGACTCTTAGTGATTTAAGGTTACCGATACCCAGTAAAGACAATCAATGCCATATAGCAGAATTAATGCAGTCTTTAGAAAGAAAACTATCAAGCCAAATTGTGTTGAATGATTTTAATAATATTTTGAAGCAATACCTACTCCGCCAGATATTTATATAAACATTTGACGGAGCAGATAATGCTTTTGTGTTGTATAAGCTCTAATGACCTTATTCGCAGTCTCTAATTGATACTCAAATGATGATATCGCACCACCAATTTTACGTTGTTTATCAAATGTGGGCAATTTGAATACAAGTTGTGAGAAAGCTTCCATATTTAAGTTACGTCTGACAATACTTGCGCCTTGCTCTGATACCAACATGTAGTTGTATAAGGCACGATGTGTTTTTAACATTGTAGCCACAAAACGTTTGTCATAACCATCTGCAATTGAAAATACTTTATAGGACGGAGATACTATTCCTACCTCAAACTTGTCATTGTAATTTATATTACCCATCCATAAGTTTTGAGGACTTAAAACCACATCGTGAAGCTTAATAATTTTATAGCCCACATTGTTTTCACTTGCGATGTCTTTTGAGAAATATTCTCGCTGAGAGAATATCCCCTTGACAGTAGAACTCAGTACCTCATGCTGATTATTAATTCGTGTTCGTTCGGAACGTTCTATCAAAATATCTCCGAGACATGCAGGTTTACCTTCTGTCTCATATAACAGCAAATTACATATTCCCTTAATTAGGGAATGTATTTCTAATATTCAGGCAATTAGCCAAAGTGTGCTATGTCCCAACGAAGATTGGAAAGAATATAATTTATGTGACTTGGCAGAGATTAAAAGTGGATATTCAGGAACTCAGATACATAGTAAAACGAAATATGCTGTATCTCGCATTGAAACAATTAGCAAGCATTGTATAGATATGTCACGTGTCGGGTATGTAAAAGAAATACCAAGTGAATACAAAATGAATGTCGGTGACATTTTGTTCAGCAACATAAATAGTGTTCAATACATTGGCAATACGGCTTATGTAGACAAAGAATATAACTTATATCATGGCATGAATCTGTTACGAATAATCCCCAATACATCGGTGGTAGCCTCACGTTTCCTACATCTACTTCTTTGCGCCAATAAAACCATAAGACACTTTCAAACTATCTGCAACAAAGCCGTTTCACAAGCAAGCATTAACCAAGCCTCTTTAGGAAAAACCAAATTGCATATTCCGTCTATGGTTACGCAAAAGCAAATATGTGCTGTATTTGAATGTATTGAAAGCCGCTTAAACTTAGAGAACTATTACCGCAAGCAACTGCGACAGCAAAAAAGTTTCTTACTCCGCCAGATGTTTAATTAAACATCTGACGAAGAAGATATTCTTTTTGCTTTATGTAGGATTGCTGACAACTATGTTCTGATTCAATCTTACTCTGAACAGTCGTCAAAATCCAAGCAATCCGTTTTGCTTTGCCTTCCTCTTTTGGAAGAGGAACGGCATTTTCCAAGAATCGCCCATTTGTAATGTTTATGGTGTTCTTCGCTCCTTTTTGGATAAGCGGATGCAAATAGTTAAAAGTGTTAGATGGTTGCATGAAATAGAAATGCAAAATAATTCCAATACTATCACTAATGGGTTCATATACACCATATAGAGGTGAAACAGCCACATCGCATTTTATATAGCTACGTTTAACTATACCATAAGGGAAATCGCCTGTTGGACTTTTCGTATAAACAACGTCACCATATTTAACAACATTGTAATGTCCTGTTTCTTTTGCAGCAAAAGAACGTCCAAGATATTCAATCTGATTAACAACTCCTTGACTTACAGACACAGAACAAACATCATAACCCTTGACATTCTTCTCATGTCGTTCTTGCAAAACCCTTCTCAATTCCGTTTTTTGCCAAGTTCCATTAATCAATCCATCTGTCTTAGTTTGGTAAATAATTGCCTGAATTAAGGATTCGTATTTTTCAATGATTTTGTTTTGGGTGGCGATACGCTCGTCAAGCAAAGACAAGAGTTTAGCTATTTTACACTGTTCCTGCAAACTTGGATTGTATGTCTTAATCGTTTTGAGGTGTTCTCCATAAAGATGTACAACAGATACACCTTGTGCAACTTTGGCAATATCAAATTTGCGCTTACCATTTAACTGGTAGCTCATAAATGCGCCATCATATTGATGCAGACTTATGATGTTCAAGTCTCCACCTAATAGTATATTGTCAAAAGGAACACATCGAGCAGTCGCAATATCTACAGCAGTTTCCCCTGAACAAGGTATGATTACATCATTTGCTTTGCTTCGTTTAAGTTTGGAACAATCAATATCTGTCTTACTCTCTATTTGCTTGATAATTTCTGACTTATATTTGGTATATAATTCTCCATATAAGATACATGGCTCACCTTCTTCAGATAGTTGCTCTTTAGATATACCTACACCTTTTGACAGTGTGGCAATACTATCTAATTGTTCCACTTTCCACTCCCCGACAAACTCTGGGAATCGTAAAGGGGGAACATTAGGGATTCTATTTTCTTTATTATCTGCCATAGTTGTCATTCTTTATTCTTTTTACATTAAATACCTTGATGTCGCATATTGTGATTTCAAGAATCTGCATTGTCGTCATTATCAGAAAGCGTAGCCTCTATATCTTCAATAGTAGGCAATTGGCTTTGAATATGCTCAGGCATGAGTTTTGACAGCTGATATTCAGAGATACCTATCGGCTGGTTTGTTGATTCAAGGGCATATTGCGCCATCACGTTATTCTTCGTCTTGCAGATGAGCAATCCGATAGTTGGATTGTCTGTTGGTTTCTTCTTGATGTGGTTGACTGCACTCACATACACACCTAATTGTCCCAAATGCTCACCTTTGAATTTTGTGACCTTCAACTCTACAACCACATAGCAGCGTAGCTCCAAGTGATAGAAAAGCAAGTCGGGATATACGGTGTCTTCTCCCACTTGCAAGGAAACTTGACTTCCAACAAAAGCAAAGCCAGTACCTAATTCAAGCAAGAAACGAGTCACGTTGTGGGTAAGTGCTTGCTCTAACTCTCGCTCTCTGTATTCACCGTCAAGCGTGAGGAAATCGAAGTTATAAGGGTCTTTCAATGTTTGAGCAGCCAATTCGCTTTGAGGATTCGCCAGCAGTCTGTTGAAATTATTCACGGCCTTTCCCTGTCGCTCATATAGGTTGGTATCAAGGTAATTAAGCAGAACAGCACGACTCCAACCATTTTCAACTGTTTTTTTCAGGTAGAACACGGCACGACTAACATCCTTGCACTGTGATATGATATACAAATGATGTCCCCATGGAACGGAGAAGAAAACATCCTCGCTGATTTGGGCAACAGTTTGTTGCCTCATATCATCGTCTAATTTGGCAACAGCTTGTTGCACATTTACATCTTCTAATTGTGCAACAGCTTGTTGCACAATTGTATTTTCTTGATTATAAAAGAGATACCATTGTCTGATGTATTGCAAGTTTCTATGAGAGAACCCTTTCATATCTGGAAATTCAGTCATAAGTTCTCGGCTTAGTTCTTTAAGCCATCCGTCTCCCCAAGAGGCAGATTTCTGCTTCTCACAAATGTCCGCACCCATGCGCCAGTAAAGACGGAGCAATTCTGTATTCACCTTGATTGCCGCCCTTATTTGCGCACTACGAATATCTTGCTTCAATTGCGACACCCAACTCTTGAAGTCGCTATTGCTTGCCATTGTCATATTCTCTGCCATTGCTTACAATTCCTTATATTCTATTCAATTGCTAATATTCTACCAAGCTGGTGGAAAATTGGAAATCACAATTTGCGACATCCAATTTTTCAAACTATTCCCAATTCTTTTAGATATACTTCTATCTCCTTGTCCAACTCGGCACGTTTGGCTTCCAGTTCCTTGATTTCCGCCATAACTGCCTTGATGTCGATGGGTTCTTCCTCCTCGAAGGTATCGACATAGCGGGGGATATTGAGGTTGTAGTCGTTGTCGGCAACCTCCTGCAGGGTGGCGAGATGGCTGTATTTCTCTATCTCCTTGCGCTCGCGATAGGTATCTACAATCTTCTTGATGTGCTGCGGACGGAGTTTGTTCTGCGTCTTCACCTTTTCAAACTCCTTGCTGGCATCGATGAACAGTATATTATCGTCTTCCTTGCGGCATTTCTTCATCACGAGGATGCAAGTAGGGATGCTGGTGCCATAGAAGATGTTAGCAGGCAGTCCGATGATAGCATCAATGTAGTTCTTCTTCTCGATGAGGAAACGACGGATGACACCCTCGGCATTGCCACGGAAGAGCACACCATGAGGAGCAACACAAGCCATTGTGCCACCTTCGTTCAGATGGTAAATCATGTGAAGGATAAAGGCATAGTCGGCTGTCTTGCGTGGTGCGAGGCGACCTGCCTTGCTGAAACGGTCATCGTTGTTGAATTTTTCCGCTGCGCTCCATTCAGCTGAGAAAGGAGGATTGGCTACCACGGCATCAAACTGCTCCTCTGAGAAGGCATCGGCTTCGAGCGTATCGCCATTCTCTATGCAGAAATCGCTGAACTTTACACCATGCAGCAGCATGTTCATGCGTGCAAGGTTGAAGGTGGTGGGGTTCTTCTCCTGGCCGTATATCAAATCCGCCTTACCATTGCGTGCCGTGCGGAGCAGCAGCGAACCAGAGCCACAAGTCGGGTCATAGACGTTTTTCAGTCGGGTCTTTCCTGTTGTAACGATGTCGGCAAGTACCTGGCTCACCTCCTGTGGGGTATAAAACTCGCCAGCCTTCTTTCCAGCCCCTGCGGCAAACTGACCAATCATGTATTCGTAGGCATCACCGAGGATGTCAATATCGGAAGCCTCGCTCAGACCGAAGTCAATATCATCGAGTGCTAACAGCACATTGCTGATAAGCGTATTCTTGTCATCGGCAGTCTTGCCTAACTTTGGCGAAGCAAGGTCGATGTCAGAGAAGAGTCCTCCGAAATCTTCCTCACTATCGTGTCCGATGGTGCTGTCTTCAATCTTCTTCAGCGAGCGTTCGAGCATGGGCAGGATATTCTCCTTGCGTTTTATTGCTTCAATGACTGATGAATACAGAAAATCCGGCTCTATGAAATAGCCCAGGTTCTCCATACTTATTTCCCTTATTTCGTCTTTCAGTTCCTGCTCGTCACTCGCCCAAGCCTCCTTGAAGGTCATCTCATCCGCTTCCAGTTCCCCATCGATATACATCTCAATCTTCTCCGACAGATACTTGTAGAAGATGAATCCGAGGGTGAAATACATAAAGTCGCTTGCCGACATATTGCCTCGCAAGGTATTTGCCACAGTCCAAAGCTGTGTGCGCAGTTTCTGTTGCAGTTCTTCGCTCATATTTTGCCAATTTTTCTTTTATTGTTTTGGGACAAATCAATCATTCTCTGAATCATAAACATTCCATGATATACAATGCAGAGAACCTCCTACATTATGGTCTGCCGCATTGAAAGTCAGTTCATTTGAATCTATCTTGACGATTGTATCTACCTGTAAAAACTCTTTTAATTGCTCAACGGCTAATTCATCCGTTGGCTCATTAAGGGTTGGCATTAGAACTACCTTGCCTACCTGTAAATAGTTAATGTAAATCCAAGAATTATCAGACTTCTTATCACCAAAGCTGAACTCTTTAATTTTGAAATATGGTGAAAGCCTTTCAAGCAATTTGGCGCGATAGTCCAAATCGTAATCCTGATAATTGGACAACAAGACGGTTTCTTCATCAATCGCATGCAATATTCCATCAGCATGGCATAGTGGTAGTTCATTATTTCGTCTTGCTTCTTCCACTTCATGCGGATCAACGGGAATCCATATTACTTGCTTTCCACTGGCTTGCTCGATCTTTTTTGTTATTTCAAACGGTTGCATGTCTGCATTCTCAGCAAACACTTTCTCCGTCAATATCATCTTATTTCCACAAACGACAACATTGCCGCCGTCCAATACTACATTGCAATCTACTATTTCCTTACCTGTAAGAAAATCACATTGAGCATTGCCTGTAATATATTGTCGGTTGCTCTCGACTTTCCAAAGATAATCGGGGCGGTACGTGTACCACATGAACTTGTTTTCACCAATCTGTATTGGCATATAATCACGAGCCCAAATATCCTTGGTGTTGCGGATTTTTTTCTCTACAACAATGCCATTCTCTCTTAATGCATCCTTTATAGCTTTAGCACAGCTTCTATAACCTTCTGTGAGGCACGCAGAGAAGAATACTCTATTTGTCTTATTGTCTTGCATACTTTATTCCCAACTAAATGTACTAATAATGTTTCTCAACTTTGTTGTCAAAGTTTTCAGCAGCCATGAGCGTTGCAGGAGGCGAAGTCCCTTCTTCTGCTTGATGGCACGCTGTAGTATTTCTGGCTTCTCGCGTTGCAGATAGTCGTACTCCTGTACATACTTGACAAGAGCCTTTTCGTCAATGCCTTCCTCCTTTGCCAAGTCGGAAATGGCACGCAAACGAGCTTCTGTAACATATTTCGTCAGACGGCTCTCCAAGTCCATCGTTCCATCTGCCTTGCTACGAGTGAAACCCTCATGGTCGTTATCGACATTCTCACGGATGAAGTTGTCGATGATGCGAGTCTTGTTGCGCATCACGGGGTCTTTTATCATCGTGTCTATGATATGCTGACGTTTCTCTCCATAGTCCTCACTATCAGGATTGAGGTCGGCTATCAGTTCGAGGATATAGGCCACATTGATGACATCGCTGTGAAGCAGTTCAAGGCAGAAGTCAATGTCGGTGATTTCGCCTGGTAGCCCTTCTGCCACCATGCTTGTGGTTTCTTCTGTCCCTTTTTCCGGCTCATCATTCTCAGTTGAGATAAAGCCAAGGGTCATGTCAAGATACTTAGAACGATAGTCATTGAACTGCTGGTCAGTCATTTCCCAAGTAGGGTCATCAGCATCAAACTCCTCGTATATCTGTATCTCGGAGCGTTTTTTGATAATGTCTCTGAATGCAAGGATGAAGGCTCGCTTGTCGTATTCGCTCTGGATGCGGTCAACGGAAGCCATGTCGGGGTAACGAGTCAGGAATGCATGGCACAGGGCATTCAGTTCCTTCTTCACGTCCTCGAATGGCGCACGCAGTACAAAGCCCAACGCTTCGGGAGCATTGGTGTTGCTGAACAGCTTGACTGCCTTATCTACATTGTCTTTCAGATTGCGGAAGCATACCACCTTGCCAAACCGCTTCTTCTCGTTGAGCACTCGGTTTGTACGGCTGAATGCTTGTAGGAGTCCATGATATTCCAAGTTCTTATCCACATACAGCGTGTTGAGTTTCTTGGCATCAAAGCCTGTGAGGAACATTCCGACAACAAGAAGAAGGTCGAGGGGCTCCATGTCGGCACGCTTCTTCTTCATGCGCAGGTTGATGTCATCATAATAGGCACTGAAGTTGTCGGTCGAGAAATTGGTATGGAACATGCCGTTGTAGTCGTCCATGATAGCCTGCAACTCGTCTGCCGTTACCTTATCGTTGGCGAAACCCTGGTTCATGCCTGTCTGCTCATCATCCTGGCTGTCATTAGCAGCGTAGGTGAACACCGCACCGATGCGTATCTTCGGATTGAGTTCCTTGAATATCTTATAGTAGCGAAGCAACATGGGTACTGACTGTATGGCAAACAGAGCGTTGAAATCCCCATCGTAGGTTGATTTGTTGAAGTTGTTGAGGATAAACTGAGCTATCTCCCTCATGCGTTTCTCTTCCATCACATCCACATCGCCATTCTCCTTGTAGTATTCCACCAAGAAGCCCAGCACGTTCTCGTCGGCTATGGCATCCTTGATGAGATAGCGGTGGAGACATTCACCAAACACTTCGGCTGTAGTATGCTCTCCTCTTGCATTCTCAGAGAATATAGGTGTGCCAGTGAAGCCGAATATCTGCAAGTTCTTGAAGAAATTCACGATGTTCTTATGACACTCGCCAAAATGGCTGCGATGACATTCATCGAAAATCATCACCACCTTTTGGTCTTTCACCTCTTGCAGATGCTTGTTGTAGTAGTTTCTGGTGACGGCACAGTTCAGTTTCTGGATGGTGGTGATGATGATTTTTGAATTGCCGCTGAGTCTTTTAATGAGTTCGTAGGTATTGTCCGTACCATCCACTGCTCCCGGCTCAAAGGCTTCATATTCCGACTGGGTCTGGGTATCAAGGTCGTGACGGTCAACTACAAACATCACCTTGTCAATGCCGTCTATCTCGCTGACAAGCTGTGCTGCCTTGAACGAGGTAAGGGTCTTGCCTGCACCTGTAGTATGCCAGATATATCCGTTCTTGTTGGAGTTCTGCACCTTGTCGAGTATGCGCTCCACGGCATAATACTGGTAAGGACGCAATACCATAAGGCACTTGTCGCCCTCATGCAGCACGATATATTTGCTTAGCATTTTGCCCAACGTGCATTTATCGAAGAAGAACTGCGCAAACATCGAGAGGTCGTTGAACGGCACATTCTCGGCATCCGTCCAGTTGAACGTGAACTTATATCCGCTGTTGGGATTGTTAGCAAAATAGCGTGTGTTGACACCATTGGAGATAACGAACAACTGGATATAGTCGAACAAGCCGTGAAACGATGTCTTGTGGTAGCGTTGAATTTGGTTGTATGCCTGTTTCAGTTCCACGCCACGTTTCTTCAGTTCTATCTGCACAAGTGGCAGACCATTGACAAGGATGGTCACGTCATAACGGCACCTCTTTCTGCCCTCGACAGTTATCTGATTGGAGACTTGAAACTCATTCTGGCACCATTGGTGACGGTTCAGGAACTCCACCCAAATACGCTTGCCGTCGGCAGTGTCCAATGGGTAAAGGTCACGAAGTTTCTTGGCTTTCTCGAAACGAGTGCCACCTTCAAGGTAGATGAGTATCTTGTCAAACTCCTCTGCCGTGAACTCCGTCCGTCCAAGTTCAGCCAACTGCTTATGGTTGTGCCTCTCCAGTTGGCGTTTGAAATTGGATTGCAGATTTTCCTCCTCAGCAATCTGGACATATTCATAATCCATCTGCTTTAAGGTTTCTATCAATCCAGTTTCCAATGCTGCTTCACTTTGTGCCGTCATAGTTTCAACGTTATTTTATTCAATATCATCAAGACGCTTGAATATCTCAATTCCTAATGTGCTTTCTATCTTGCACAATGTTTCCAACGACATATTCTTTTGACCTTTCAACACTTTTGAGACATATTGCTGCGTGCAATTCATCTTCTCTGCAAGCATCTGTTGTGTCATTCCGAGTTCAGCCATCCTTTTCGACATGGCTAAAACTATTTGTTGGGAGTATTTCTCCCAATCTTTGACTTCCTGCTCCATATTCACTCGTTGTTCATTTACGCTTGTTTGCGTCAAAGTTCTATTGTCAATCGTTGTGTTCATGAAGATAATCCTGCATCTTATTTTACGGGTGCAAAATTACACAAAAACAACGAATAATACAACTTTCTGGTTGTATTTCTGCCGATTGACAAAGAAAAAATTCCTTTTGTATGTGTTTTTGCCTAATAATCCCATACATCGTAAGCATATTTTTATCAACAAGAGGGAAAAGAAGTGTTCCAAGCACGAACCCTTATTGTGGCTCGCACATAGAACACTTCTTGTTAAATCAGAAGATGCCGTTAAGCATATTAACCGCATCGACTTTCTTTTCCATCACCACATCGGCATAGATTTCTGTGGTGTGGACGTTTGTATGCCCCAACATCTCACTTGTGGTGTAGATGTCACTTCCTGCTGTCAGAATGAGGGTGGCGAAGGTGTGACGGCTGCAATGGAAGGAAATGGATTTGTCTATTCCTGCTTTAGCTGTCATACGCTTCAAGGCACGGTCGGCATTGCAGAGAAGGGGAATGTGTGTGAACACCCTGTCATCAAGTGAGGCGGTGCCACGTTCCGGCATCCATTCCAAAGCCTGCTTGCCCAAAGGGATTGCCGCAGATTTCTTCGTCTTCTGCATGGATTGGACATACACTTGTAGCCCATCCTCTGTCTCTCGGATGTCTCGCCAATACAGTTGCAGCAAGTCGCTATGGCGCAAACCTGTAAAGCAGCAGAACATAAATGTCTGCTTCGTAACAGGACTGCCAGTTTCGACTTCCGATATGCGTTTCAACTCTTCTACGGTAAGATAGTCCCTGTCGCTCGGTGTCTTCGCAAAGGTCTCTCGCTTTTCCAGTTCATAGAACGGATGCTTCTGTAACATACCTTGCTCCACCGCATATTTCAGCATAGAGTTGACATTGGTCTGTATCAGCAGCATTGTTTTGGGTGACAATGGCTTCGGGCGGTCGGGAGACTTCATGTTTCGGTACACATCTTTGACATATGTGAGGAAGTTCTTGTATAAGGACTTATCCACCTTGTCCATCATGAGACTGGGACGGTTGATGTGAGCCAGATACGACTTGACGATGTTGACGGTGCTCCTCATATGCTTCTGATACGCAAGCGAGTATCTGTCTCCCTCTTGAAGGTGTTGCAGGTATTCATCCATCCATTTTGAAAACTCAGCGGTAGGTGTAGATACCGACTTTCCCTCTGGTTTGCTGCAAATACCCAGTATTCTCTCAGACTTTATCTTCAATGCCTTTTTCAGCGTGGCTTCGTTTACTCTCCGGTCGTTATCTGTCTTTTCTGGAATAAGGTAGAGGTTCAGCGATTCATACTGACGCTTTCCTCCCTTCTCATAGAACTCCAGATATAGGGTCGTGTTACCACTCTTATGCTTGCGGCTGCGTAGTTCTATCTTCATGGCTTACGGTATTGTCATCTTTTGTAAATAAGTCGTTGACGAGGTTCATTGCATCCACTTTCTTCTTGTCCACGATTTTGGCATAGATGGCTGTTGTAGTCACATTGGCATGACCAAGCAGCTTGCTCGTTGTGTATATGTCCACTCCGAGAGTCAGCATCATGGTGGCGAAGGTGTGGCGGCTGCAATGGAAAGAGACTTTCTTCTCTATCCCTGCTGCCTTTACCAGCTTCTTGACATGATAGTTGATGGTCGCATCACTGGCTGGTAAGGTAAATATAGGCTCATCCAAATCATCCTTCGCCTGCAAGCAGTTCAGTGCCTCCTGCGACAAGGGGATATTGTTCGGCTTCTGAGTCTTCTGCATGAACACATGGATGTAGAGGGTCTTGCCATCTGGAGTCTTATAGACCTTGCGCCATGTCAGTGTGCGTGCATCACTCAATCGCAAGCCTGTGAAGCAGGAGAAGACAAACGCTTTCTTCACCTGCTCATTGGAACACGGCAAAGCCATCAATGAGCGCAGTTCCTCAATGGTCAGAAACTCCCTGTCCTCTGGTGAAGGCTGGAACTTCTCTTTACGATCAAGGCTCTTCATCGGATTTGCCGTCAACAATCCTTCTCGCACAGCCTTGTTCAATGCTCCATTTAAGACGGCTTGATGATGGTGGGCACATCCTGGAGATATAGTTCTTTCATTGATTGTACAAACGCTGTTCTTTGCTGTTGCAAGGAATCGGAGGAAGCCACGACAGAAGTCAGCATCCACCTCGCTCATGGAAATATAAGGTGTCTTTTGCTGTTCCAGATATTCCTCAACTTTCTTCCGCATATCGACACGACCTTTCAAAGTCGATGGACGGAACCCGAAATTCTCCTGTTCGTACTTGCGCAGCCAGTCGAGCAAAGACATGTTAGACTGCTTAATCTTCTCGTACTGTTTGATACCTCGCTCCTGCAATGCGATGATACGGTCTGCCTTGATTTTCTCCGCCACCTGTCGGGTGTGGATATTCATCTGCTTGTCCAGTGGGGTCTTCTCTGGGATGAGATACAGCCCTAAGGATTCATACTTGCGCGTACCTTTTACATAGATGTCGAGATAGAGCCCAAGGTTGCCGTTAGCAAGCTTGCGCTCCCTGAGCCTTATCGGCTCTTTTACTTTTAATGCTTTCTTGGGTCTTCCCATATTTGTCTGTTTTTATTTGTTTTTATTTGTTTTGATTTGCTTTCGGCAATGCCTCAAGCATCTGATTTTGATGCAAAGTTATATCAAAATTCTGAGAACGCGCAACAAATCTGCAACAAATTTACACCTAAAACATCAAATATAAGGAAATCAAAGAATAAGAAAGAAACGAGCGTAATACATTCTATATCAGTTATATTACTTCTATTATATTTCTTTTTATTGGATTTGTTATCTTTCGTTTTTGCCTATACTTCGTGGGCTTTTATGTCCTTTTACTCTTTGATATAGTGCTCTGCATTC
>ERZ857693.2299-NODE-2299-length-19464-cov-2.723479_pt1 | contig 19464 bp, 17 predicted proteins | sample MGYA00519765_ERZ857693 | MGnify/ENA primary metagenome ERZ857693 (study PRJEB31778, sample SAMEA3449354) | human gut metagenome | biome: human gut; feature: human-associated habitat; material: faeces | place: United Kingdom | collected 2010/2012 ... | reverse complement strand
ATCTGCCGCAGCTCGATGCGGGCGCGGAACACGCCGGCCAGGTCCTTGACCAGCTCGCGGAAGTCCACGCGGCCATCGGCGGTAAAGAAAAACAGGATCTTGCTGCCGTCAAAGCTGCACTCCACCCGCACCAGCTTCATCTCCAGCTTGTGCTGCTGGATCTTCTTTTTGCAGACGTCGAAGGCTTCCTTCTCACGGCTGCGGTTGTAGGCGGCGGTGTGTTTGTCGTTGTCGGTGGCGATGCGGAGGACGGACCGCAGGGGCTTGACCACCGCGTCATCGGGCACCTGGTGGTTGCCCGCCGCGCAGTGGGCGAATTCCGGGCCCTGGGCGGTCTCCACGATCACGTCGGTGCCGGCGGGGATCGTGAGCCCCTTGGGGTCGAAGTAGTATTCCTTGCAGCCGCTGCGGAAGCGGACAGAGATCACATCGGTCATAAAAGTTCCTCCCATTTCACGGCGAGGGCGCCCAATATCTGGCCCACGCCCGCATTTTGGTCACATTGTTCGGCAAAGCGCTGACTGGCCGCGCACAGTCCCAGCAGCTGCCGCGCCTTACGCGCGGCGAAAATATGCCCCAGATGCGGCGGATTGAAGCTGCCGCCGTAAATGCCGATCCTTGCCATGCTGCGCCCCTCCCCTGTCGGTGTTCTTTTTTACTGCTCTTCCTTCTGCTGGCGGCTGCGCTCGATGGCAGCGGAGACTGCCTTATCGTGGAAGTACTGCTTGCGCTGCTTCCGCTGCTGCTCGGCTGCCTGCTTGCGGGCGCGAAGCCCGGCCTTGACGGGGTTATAGTTGCCGGAGACTTTTTTGGCCGGCTTTTTCGCGGCGGCCTTTTTCTTCTCCTGCTCCACCTTTTCGGACTTGCGCCAGATCACAAACTTTGTGCCGACGCAGGCGACGCCCTCGGCGCCCAGCGCCTCGCAGATGGCGTCAGAGGCCTCGCGGGCCGTGAGTCCGGAGGTTTCAAGCACGCGGCCCTTGACCAGCTCGTGGCTGTCAAGCAGGACGACAGCCTCGTCCAGCAGCGTGTCGGAAATACCGCCCTTGCCGACGATGAGCGTCACGTCCAGCGGATTGGCCTGCGCGCGAAGCTCGGCGCGTTCCTTACTTGTCATCATGTTCAAATTCCTCCCGATAGATTCTGCAAAATGCCTGAAGCGCCCGCGCACGGTGGGAAATGGCGTTTTTCTCCTCAGGCGCAAGCTCGGCATAGGTCTTTTCAAGCTCCGGCAGGTAAAATACCGGGTCGTAGCCGAAGCCGCCCGTGCCCTTGGGCGCGAACAGAATTTGTCCGGGGCATTCGCCGCGCGCGACGATCCTCCGGCCGTCCGGCCAGAGGCAGGTAATGACGCAGACGAATTTCGCCGTGCGCCGCTCCGCCGGAACGTCCTTCAGATTTTCAAGCAGATAGGCAATGCGCTCCGCGTCGGAGCTTTTATGGCCGTAGCGGGCGGAGTACACGCCCGGCGCGCCGTTCAGCGCGTCCACCATGAGACCGGAATCATCGGCCAGAACAGGCATACCGCTGGCCTTCATGACGGACTCCGCCTTCAAAAGCGAGTTTTCTTCAAACGTCGTGCCCGTCTCATCGACGTCCACGTGCAGCCCGTATTCCGATTCCAGCGCGATCTCAAAGCCGAGCTGGGACAAAATCGCGGAAAGCTCGACCAGCTTGTGCTGGTTCTGGCTGGCTAAGATCACCTTCATATCAGCGCCTCCGCAAAACTCTTCGCGTCGAAGGGCATCAGATCGTCGATCTGCTCGCCGACGCCGATGAACTTGACCGGGATATGCAGCGCCTGCGCGACCGCAATGACCACGCCGCCCTTGGCCGTGCCGTCCAGCTTCGTGAGAACCATGCCGGTAACGCCCGCACATTCCTGGAACTGCCTGGCCTGAAGCAGGCCGTTCTGGCCGGTCGTGCCGTCTAGGACGAGCAGGACCTCCTTGCTGGCGCCGGGAAGCTCACGGTCAAGAATGCGGGAGATCTTATTTAATTCGTTCATGAGGTTCTGCTTGTTGTGCAGGCGGCCTGCGGTGTCGCAGATGATGACGTCGCTGCCGCGCGCTCTTGCCGCCGCGATGGCGTCAAAAACGACGGAGGCGGGGTCCGCGCCCTCGTGCTGGCGGATGATGTCGCAGTGCGCACGCTCCGACCAGATCTCAAGCTGATCGGCTGCCGCGGCGCGGAACGTGTCGCCCGCGCAGAGAAGAACGGATTTGCCTTCCGCCGTCAGCCGGGAGGCGAGTTTGCCGATGGTCGTCGTTTTGCCGACGCCGTTGACGCCGACAACGAGAATGACGGACGGTTTTGTGTCGAGATGCAGTGCGTTATCCCCGGCGTCCATCGTATCGGTCAGAATGGACGCGAGCATTTTGCGGAGCTGCTCCTCGCCGCGGCAGCCCTCGTCGCGGACGCGGCGGCGCAGCTTTTCCATAATGTCCTCCGTCGTATCCATACCGGCGTCGGACAGAATGAGCATTTCCTCCAGTGTTTCGTAGGCTTCCTCGTTTTCTCCGGTGAAGTCTGCCATTGCGTTGTTGAACGCGGCTTTCATTTTATCAAAGAATCCCATGGCTGTTTTCTCCTTTCAGCGAATGGTTTGGAGCGCTTCTTCCATATCCATCGCCAGCACGGTGCTGACGCCTTTTTCCTGCATAGTGACGCCGTAGAGCTGGTCGGCCTCTTCCATCGTGCCGCGGCGGTGCGTAATGGCAATGAACTGCGTTTTTCCGCACATGCGGCGCATGTACGCCGCGTACCGGGCAACGTTTTCCTCGTCAAGCGCCGATTCGATCTCGTCCATAATGCAGAACGGCGTCGGGCGGACACGCATGATGGCAAAATACAGCGCGATGGCAACGAACGCCTTTTCGCCGCCGGAGAGCAGGCTGATGTTGGAAACCGCTTTTCCGGGCGGCTGGATGCGGATATCGATGCCGCAGTTGAGCACATCGTTCATATCCTCCAGCGAGAGCGACGCCTTGCCGCCGCCGAAGAGCTCTACAAATATCTGGCGGAACGCCTCGTCGATCTCCTGGATCTCGCGGACAAAGATTTCTTCCATCTGCGCGGTGATATCGGCGATGATCTTCAAAATCTCATCCTTGGATTTCTGCACATCGTCGCGCTGCTCGGAAAGGAAGGTGTACCGCTCGCTCACGCGCTTATATTCCTCGATCGCGCCGAGGTTCGGCGTACCGAGCGCGGACATGCTCCGGCGCAGCTCGCTGACCTGCCGCCCGGCCTTGGCAAGGCTTTCGACAGGCTGACGGACTTTTTCCGCTTCCGTGCGGCTGAGCTCGTAGCTGTCCCAGAGTTTTTCCACAATCTGGCGCTCTTCCATCTCCGCCGCCATTTTCTTCTGTTCGAGCTGGGCGCTGCTGCGTTCGAGATCGAGCAGAGCGCGGTTCTTCTCCTGCGCGGCTTTGTCAGCGGCGCTGCGGCGGCCTTCCAGCTCCATTTTATTTGCGGTGAGCTGCGTGAGCGCGTCCTTTTCCTGCTGCGCCTGTGCGCGCAGCGTTTCCAAGCGCTCCGCGAGCGTAGTCTGCTGCTCTTCGAGCTCCGCTTTCTGCTGCTCCACGGCGCTCATAGCGCTGCGGCGCGCGCCGGAATCGCTCTCCAACTCGGCGCGCAGGCGTTCGAGCTGTTCAATGGCGAGCAGCACGGTGCTGCGCTCGGCGTCGAGCGACGCCTGATGCGCGCGAATGGCGCTGAAGCTCTCCTCGAGCTCCCGCCGGCGCGCTTCAAAGCTCTCGATGCCGGCGGATTCCTTTTCCATATCCGCGCGGAGCGAGGCAAGCTCCTTCTCCGCCGCGGCGCACGTTTCCTGCAGTGCCGCCGTGCGGTTCTCGTTTTCGCGCCGCCGCGCGGAGGCGGAGCGGATCTCCTCGTCGAGCGCGTCGAGCGCGTCCGCCGCGGCCGTGCGCAGAAGCTGTGCCTGCGCAACGAGGCCCTCCTGCCGCGCCGTTTCCTGCCGCGCCGCAGCGTGCTCTTCGCGGGCCGTTTCGAGATCGTAGCGCGCGCTCTGCAGCTCGCGTTCGGCTTCCCGCCGCTGCGCTTCCAGATCGCCGCGTTTTTCGCGGAGACGCTTGAGCTCGTTGGCGCGCGAGAGGATGCCGGTGTTTTTTCCGGCGCTGCCGCCGGTCATCGAGCCGCCGGCGTTCAAAATCTGTCCGTCCAGCGTCACGATGCGGAAGCTGTTATTGTGCCGGCGTGCAATGGCGATGGCGTCGGTGAGCGTTTCCGCAACGGCCGTGCGCCCGAGAAGGCTCGCAATGACGGCGCTGTAGCGTTTATCGCAGTTTACAAGATCGGAGCACACGCCGACGTAGCCCGCCTCGCCTCTCGGCTCACCGTTCAGCCGCGCCGGACGGATCACATCCATCGGCTGGAGCGTTACGCGTCCGCCGTCGCGCCGTTTCAAAAGCGCGAATATATCCTTGCCGTTATCCTGCGTATCAACAATAATATCGCCGACGTGCGCGCCGAGCGCCGTTTCCACGGCGAGCGCGTACCGGTCCTCGGTACGGATCATTTTGCCGACCGGCCCGTGCACGCCGCGCAGCGTGCCGCGCTCCGACTCCTGCATGACGATCTTCGCGGCCTTGCTGAAGCCCTCCAGCTCCTTTTCCAGCTCGGAAAGGAGGTGGATGCGCGAATCGCAGGAGCGCAGCTCCACGGTGAGCTTTGTCTGCCGTTCGGCGGCCTCCGCCGCCTTCTGCTCACGCCCTGCCATGAGCATGGAGTGACCGGAGATCACGTTGGCAAGGCTCTGTTCTTTTTCCTTTATCTCATTCAGGCGCTTCTTCTCTTCCGTGAGACGCGCCGAGGCTTCCTCATCCTTCCGCTCCGCGGCGGCGAGCTCTTCCTTTGCCTGCACGGCGCGCTCTTCCATCGTCTCGCGGTTTTCCGCAAGAAGCGTGATCGCCGTGCGGCTCTCGGTGAGCGTACCGGTGAGCTCACTCTCATGCGCGAGCATGGCGGAGAGACGCTTGTTCTGTTCGTCCATGCCGGAGGCGTTTTCCGCCTCGCTGCGGCGGAGTTTCTCTGCGCGGTCGGCCAGCGCGCGCCGTTCGGCGGCGATGCTCTCGATGCGTGCGCGGTGCTCCCCGACCTGACGGGATAGCCCTCCGGCGCGCTCCTTCTGCTCGCCGATCTCGCGCTGCAGACGCAAAAGCGTTTCAGCGTTGTTCGCAAGCTGCGTGCGTACCACGGCGGCGCCGCTCTCGGCGTCTGCAGCCGCAGCCTCCGTCGTGCGAAGCTTTTCCCGAAGATCCTCGGACTTCACGTCCATTTCGCGCATGCGCGCGGCAAGGCGCTCACTCTCGGCGTACAAACGGTCCTGCTCCGAGCGTGCCGCCGTACACTCCACGACCGAGCGCTCATAGTCCGAGCGCAGCAGCTCCGACTGCTCGTGCAGCCGATCGAGGTTCGCCATCCAGAGCGATACCTCCTGTTCGCGGAGCTGGTCGCGCAGAACAAGGTACTTCTGCGCCGTTTCCGACTGCTTGCGCAGCGGTTCGACCTGTATTTCAAGCTCCGAGATCTTATCGCCGATGCGCAGGAGGTTGTCCTCCGTGCGGGCGAGCTTGCGCTCGGACTCGTCCTTGCGGTGGCGGAAGCGGGCAATGCCCGCAGCTTCTTCAAATATCTCGCGCCGGTCGGTTGATTTGGCAGAGACGATCTCGCTGATACGCCCCTGCCCGATGATCGAGTAGCCGTCGCAGCCGAGACCGGTATCCATCAGCAGTTCCGTTACGTCACGCAGACGCACCTGCTCGCGGTTGATGTAATATTCGCTCTCGCCGCTGCGGTAGTAGCGCCGGGCGATGCTGACCTCGTCGGTATCGAGCGGCAGGATGCGCGTCGTATTATCCAGCACGAGCGTCACCTGCGCAAAGCCCATCTGGTTGCGCGTTTCCGTGCCGCCGAAAATGACATCCTCCATCTTCACGCCGCGCAGCGACTTGCTCGACTGCTCGCCCATGACCCAACGGATGGCGTCCGAAATATTCGATTTGCCGCTTCCGTTCGGCCCGACGATGGCGGTGATGTCCTCACCGAAGTTGAGCACCGTCTTGTCCGGGAAGCTCTTGAACCCTTGGATCTCCAATGCCTTTAAGTACACGAGCGATATCCTCCTTGGAAAAAGGCGTCATCCCCCACGATAAGGGTATAATGACACATTTTGACTAATACTATATACCATTTTTCCGCCGTCTTTTCAAGTGGATTCGATGAACAAAGCGCAAAAAGACGCCCGAAGGCGTCTTTCTTTGTCTTCAAAAAAGCTGCCAAAGCAGCTTTTTTGAGAAAGTTTCGCTGCGCTTCTTGCCTTGCCGCCCAAAGGGCGTCTGCGACATTGCACCGTCGCGGCATTACGATTCCCGCGCCCTTTCAGGCGCGCCAATCGTGCCGCTTCCTCAAAAACGGCTTGCTGTTTCCGTCACAGACGGCGCTTCACCGTTTTCCGCTCCGCGCAAAGTGTTTTCTGCCAGAAGGTGAATTGCCCCGCAGCGGGCAAGAGAAGCCCCTCTGGAGGGCGCACATGTCGCGGCAGAAAACAGATTTGAATTGATTTCGTGCCGTGCGCGGCACGAAACTCTGCGAGGCTTTTTACTTCTTCTTTTCGTCAATGAGCACATACAGCGCGTCGAGCGCGTCGGAGAGGCTGCCGATGCGCTGGATGAGGCCGCAGGCCACTGCTTCTTCCCCGTAGAGCACGCTGCCGACGTCAGAGGCGAGGTCCTGCGTGTCCATCATCAGGCGCAAAAACTCGTCGCGCCCGATGCGTGAGTTTTTTGTCACAAAGCGCACAATGCGCTCCTGCAAGCGCTCAAAATACTGGTACGTCTGGGGCGCGGCGATGATCGTGCCGCTCGTGCGCACGGGATGGATGGTCATCGACGCCGACGGCGCGATCATCGTCACCATCGGCGCGACAGCAAGCGGCACGCCGATGGAGTGTCCCCCGCCGAGCACGAGCGAGACCGTCGGCTTTTTCATCCCTGAGATGAGCTCGGCGATGGCAAGCCCCGCCTCCACATCGCCGCCGACAGTGTTGAGCAGGAATAAAACGCCGTCGATGTCGTCGCTCTCCTCCAGATACGCCAGCAGCGGCAGCACATGCTCGTATTTCGTCGCCTTCTGCGTGTTCGGCAGCTGCATGTGGCCCTCGATCTGTCCGGCGATCGTCAGGCAGTGGATGGCCGCGCGGCTATTTTTGATGACGACCGAGCCGAAGTCGATGACCGGATGAATGGGCGGCAGCAGCGGCTCCTGCCCGTTTTTCTCCTCGTCCTGCGAGGGTTTCGTTTCGCTTCTCATGGCAAAGTCCTCCCGAAAGTCCTTTCCGGTAGGATTTGCAGAAAGCGCGAAAAGCATACCCTTTGTGCCGTCGGAAATACGAGCCTCAAACCGGGAAGCACTTTAATATCCCCAAGTCATCAGTTTCCATTCCCCGCCATCGCTGCGAGCCAACCACCAGGACCATGTGTATTCCGTGTCCGGCTCCCAAGCTCCGCCGCCCTCTTTCGGAGAGCGAAAGCTGCTGTCGAACATGATGCATTGTGTAAAAGCCAGATCGTTGTCATTTGCCTTTTCCAAATCATTCATCCACGAAAGGTTCTTTTCATCCGTGCAGACGTCATCTGACGAATATGAAATGCTATGTAATTCGCAGCCTTCCCACGAACCGATCATCTCTTCGATCACCTTTATCGCATCATCCATATCCTGTTCTGTGTAGACAGCCGAATCGCCATAATCGACCGTTATGTTTGACGTTTCCTTGTTGCCGCATCCAGCCAGCAGGGCAAAAAGCACTACGCAAATAACCGATAAGCTGTATTTTTTCATCTTATGGCCTCCATATCTCTCATTTTTCTATATTTTTATACTGCTTATTTTACCAGAAAGCATTGTCCGAATCCAGCGGAAAAGCGCCCGAGGGCGTTTTCCTCGGCCGCTTGCAGCTTTTTATTTGTACGTCAGCAAATCTTCCACGCTCTTGCGCTTCGGCGCGGCGGGCTCCTCATCGGGATAGCCAAGACCGATAACACAGCCGACCTTCTGATTCTCCGGCAGGTTCAAAAGTCTCGTGATCTTCTCTTCGTCGAAGTAGCCCGTGATGACCGTGCCGACGCCGCGCTCCCACGCGGCAAGACAAAATGTCTGCGCGGCGATGCCCGCGTCGAACATCTCAAAGCCCGCCTCCTTCGGCGTCGAGAACGAGCCGTCGCGCTCGTAGCCCGAGCGGCCGGTCACATAGGTAAGCACCATAACGGCGGGGCAGTTTTTGAGCGTCTTCTCGTTCAGCTTGAAATCAAGCACCATCTCCTCCGCCATTTTGTCGATCGTCGTGCGGTCCTCGACGAGCACATAGCGCGCGATCTGCGTATTCTTCCACGAGGGGGCGTAGGCCGCGTCCGCGACGATCTGCTCGATAACCTCGTGCGGAACGGGTTTTGGCTGGTACTTACGGATGCTTCTTCTGCTTCTGATGGCCTGTATCGTTTCCATATTCGTTTCTCCTTTGCTGACGGTTTGAACGCAATGCCGATTCACGGCGTTTCTTTGGCGTTTATCATAACAGAAGCGTGCGCAAAAATCCAGTGGAAAAACAGCCGGTTCTGCCGATTCATCTTATTGCAGGCCCGTCAGCGGATTTTCCTGGCAAAATCCGTCGGTCAAACTATAGGACATGCCAAGCGTTCCAAACGGGAAATAGTGAACCGTATAATAGGCCCGTCCCGCTGAAAACTGCTCGATGGAAATGTAAATCGGCAGCAAGGGCACTTTCTTTGAGTAAACTCCCACCGACTGCGCGCGGATCTCAGCGACATACTCCTCCGGCACCTCGCACCTGCGTGAAACAAAAGGATGGGAAGAAATGCAGGCCAATATCATACCGAACAGGGCTACGATCAGCAGTGCGATCATCGCTTTTTTGTGTTTCTTCATGTTCTGTCACACCCCTGTGCGTTCCTCTGCTTTCTGTCTCTTCTCCATACGATGATCGCATGGATGATGAGGGACGCGACCGATATCGCGACAATCAGAGAGTGGGATGTAAACGGCTTGCAGTACCATTCCATCGGGTCTAACTGCGACAGCTTTGCCGTCAAATAAGAAGAAATAAAGCTCAGTATATTTCCGATAAAAATGATCGGAACGTTGTCTGTTTTCAGCGCGCAGCGGTACAAAATCACAAAGCTGACGATCATCACACCGTAATACACCATCGTCCCCGAAGTAATATCACCCTTTACAGAGAAAAATGCAAACGGCACGCAATAGGCGGTGAGCAGCAGCGCTCTGATGAGCCACGTTTTTTTCATAAAACCCTCCCATTTTTCTCTCAAAATCTCTCTTTCGTCATCATATCAGGTCTTTTGCGCAAAGTCTACCATATAAAAAGCGCCCGAAGGTTTCCCTTCGGGCGCTTCCTGCATTCACTTTTCTTTCCCGTAGAAGAACAGCGCCACCGTTCCCGGGCCGACGTGGGCGCCGGTGACCGGCTCATAGCAGACGTTCAGACATTCGCCGGTGAAGCCCTTGTCCCGCAGCAGCGCGATGAGCGCCTGCGCGCCCTCTTCATTGTCCGCGTGGGCGATGCCGAGCATCTCGCTCTTGTCGAGCGCGCGGCCGTCGTAATAATTCGCAAGCTCCTGATAGGCGCGCTTCATGCCGCGCACCTTGCCGCAGGAGACGATGTGTCCCGTCTCGTCACCGCACAAAATCGGCTTGATGCTCAGCACCGTGCCGATCAGTGCCGTCGCGCTCGAAATGCGGCCGCCGCGCTTTAAGTACGCAAGGTCGTCGACCGTGAAAAACTGGCACATGTGCGGTCTTCTCGAAAGGAGATGCGCTTTGATCTCATCGAGGCTCTTTCCCTCTTCGATCATGCGCGCGGCTTCGAGCACCTGTAACCCCTCGCCAAGGGAGGCAGCGTAGGTGTCGATCGTGACGATCTTCCGCGCGGGGTATTTTTCCGTCAGCTCGCCCGCGGCGATAACCGCGGCCTGCGCCGTGCCGCTGATGCCGCCGGACATGCCGACGTAGAGCACATCGTCGCCCTGAGAGAGCGCACGTTCAAAGTAGTTCGCCATCAGGTCGGGATTGACCATCGACGTTTTGACGACCGCGCCGCGGCGCATCGCGCCGTAGAACGCCGCGCCGTCGAAATCCACATCATCGGGATAGTCCGTCTCCTTTCCATCCACCGTGTAGGAAAATGGCACAACGGTGATGTGGTGTTGTTTCGTCAGCGCGACCGGCAGGTTCGCGGACGTATCGGTGAATAACTGGAGCATGACTCTCTTCCCTTCCTGATCCTTTGGCATTCTGGCAGTTTATCACGCCGCGCTCGCTTATGCAAGAAAAACCGCAGGAAACTTTACAATTTGTTCAACATTGTATGACTTTTGGGCAGAAAACGCCCTCCCACGGCATGTGGGAGAGCGCTTCCCGGAATCTCAGAATATTTTCTTACGCCTGCTCAAAGATGGCCTTCATACACTTGTAGGTCATGTAGCAGTCGAGCTTGGCGACCGTTTCATACGGTGCGTGCATCGAGAGCACGGGCACACCCGCGTCGAGCGTGTCGATGTTGCGCTGGGCCATGAACTTGGCGACCGTACCGCCGCCGCCTGCGTCGGTCTTGCCCATCTCGGCCATCTGCCAGAAGACACCGTTGTCGTTCATCAGCTTGCGTACCTTACCGACGACCTCGGCGCTTGCGTCGCTCGCGCCGCCCTTGCCGCCGGAGCCGGTATACTTGCACAGCGCCACGCCGTAATTGACGAAGGCGGAATTGCGCTTGTCGTACACGTCGGCAAAGTTCGGGTCATAGGCCGCCGTCACATCTGCGCTCAGGCAGAAGGAGTTGGCAAAGCAGTCAGAAAGCGCGACGCCCTGCGTGCGGCACATGTCGCCCATGAACCACTCAAACGCCTGAGACAGCATACCGGACACGCCCTCGGAGCCGATCTCCTCCTTGTCCGCGAAGATGCAGACCGCGGTCTTTTTCGGGGACACAGCGTCAAAAATACCTGCAAGCTCTGCATACGCGCAGACGCGGTCGTCGTGACCGTAGGACGCGATGAAGCTGCGATCAAAGCCGATGTCGCGCGCCTTGCCGGCGGGGACGACTTCGAGCTCGGCGGAGATGAAGTCCTCCTCCGTAATGCCGTACTGCGCGTTCAAATACTGGAGAACGCCGAGCTTGAAACGGTCGGAGCAGTCCTTATCTTCAAACGGCTTTCCGCCGAGCAGTACGTTCAAGCTCTCGCTCGGGATGGCCTCGTTGAGCGGCTTTTTGCCCTGCTCGCGGCCAAGGTGCGGTAAAAGGTCGTTGATGATGAACTGGGGATCGTCCTCCTTGCCGCCGATGTGGACGTCGACCTTCGAACCGTCGCGCAGCACGACGACGCCGTGCAGCTCGAGGGGGATGGTCACCCACTGGTACTTGCGGATGCCGCCGTAGTGGTGGGTCTTGAAGTAGGCCATCTCGGCCTCCTCGTAGAGCGGGCGGGGCTTTAAGTCGAGGCGCGGGGAGTCGGTGTGCGCCGCGCCAATGTTCGCGCCGTGGCTCAAATCCTCGCTGCCGATGACAGCGAGCATGATGCCCTTGCCGCGGTTATTGAAGTAGACCTTGTCGCCGGCGCTCAGCTTCATACCCGCTTCGTAGGCCTTGAAGCCCTTCTTTTCCGCCAGCTCGATGCAGTACTCCACGCAAAGGCGCTCGGTCTTGCCGTTGTTGAGGAACTTCTTGTAGTCCTCGCAATAGGCCTCCATCGCTTTTTCATCCTCTGCGCTCAGGCGGTCATAGCCATTCTTGGGGGCGTAGAGCAGTTTTTCAGCGAGCTTGTTCTTTTCACTCATCTCTCAGTTTCCTCCTTCAAATTGTTGATGATCGTGTTGATATAGACCTCTGCCGCGTGTTCCGCCTTTTCAGCGGTCGGCAGATCGTTCACAAATTCATAATCGCACTGCGCGCGGAAATAGTCCGCGTCCTTCTGTGCCGCGATGCGCGACCTTGCATACTCCTCGGTGATGCTGTCGCGCGCCATGATGCGCTTGACCCGCACCTCTTCAGGCGCCGTTACGGCGACGGTCGCGTCGCAGATCGCGCCAAGGCCGCTCTCGATGAGCTTGATAGCATCGAGGCCGATGATCCCCGCGTTCGTCGCCGCCATTTTCTGCGCCAGCGCGCGCGGGATGTGCTCGTGCACGATGGCGTCGAGCTCGGCGAGTTTTTTTCTGTCCTTGAAGACGATCAGGCCGATGGCGTGGATGTCCACGCTGCCGTCCTGCCGAAAAATGACATCGCCGAACGCCTCGCGCAGCGCGCGCAGCAGCGGCTCGTCATCTTTTAACATCTCGTGATAGACCGCGTCGCAGTCGAGCACGCATGCGCCCTTTCTTTCAAGCGCGCGCAGAAGGCTCGTCTTCCCCGCGCCCGTGCCGCCGGTGATGCCGATGACGATCTTGCCGTCGTCCGCGTCCTCCACATGGAAGCCCGCTGCCTTTTTGAGGCGGTTGCCGATGGCAAGGCCAAGGCCTTTACTGTCCGGACATTGTGCCCAGATCTCGCCCACATTCGTCTCGTCGAACGTCCGCAGCGCGTCGAAGACGTGCTGCGCCTGCGCGCGCTTATCGTCGCTCGCACCGAGGGGGTGGACGATGTGCCCGTCGAAGAGCCGCGTGAACTCGTCAAAGCAGATGATGCCGGACTTCTCGCCCGCGTGTGTGAGCAGATAGCGCGCGCTCGCCTTCGCTCCGCCGGTCACGACCGTGACGGGGGCCTTAGGCGCATAGTGGCGGTACTTCATGCCCGGGGCGCGCGGCTTTTCGCCGTCATTCATCTTCTGCGTCACGGCCTTGTCGACCGTCACCTCGCCCAGCGCATCGCGCAGGCTTTCGAGCGGCAGTCCGCCCGGGCGCAGCAGCTGCGGCGGCGTGACCGTCAGGTCAATGATCGTCGACTCCACGCCCACCTGACAGGGGCCGCCGTCGACGATACCGTCGATCTTGCCCCACATGTCCTCGCGCACGTGCTCTGCCGTCGTGCAGCTTGGGCGGCCCGAGGTGTTCGCGCTCGGCGCGGCGACCGGCACGCCGGATGCTTCGATGATGGCGCGCGTGACCGCATGGTCGGGACATCTCATGCCGACGGTCTCGAGCCCGCCGGTCGTGCGCAGCGGCACGCAGGGCTTTTTCTTTAAGATCATCGTCAGTGGGCCGGGCCAGAAGCGCTCGGCCAGCTTGTAGGCCGCGTCCGGCACATCCTCACAGTAGCGCGTAAGCCAACTTGCGTCCGGAATGTGCAGGATGAGCGGGTTGTCCTGCGGGCGGCCCTTGGCCTCGAAAATGTGCAGCACGGCGGTCTCGTCCAGGCCGTAGACCGTCTCCGTCGGGATGGCCAGAAGCCCGCCGCGGCGCAGAATGTCCGCCGCCTGCGCGATGCTCTCTTTATCCTCCACCGTGCGGAGGGTAAACCATTTTGTCTCCAATGTTCTCTCTTCTTTCTTAAGCCTCGGTGCTCTCGCGCAGCTTTTCGGCCTGCTCCTGCATCGTGAGCGCGTCGATGATGGGATCTAAATCGCCGTTCATCACGGCGTCGATGTTGAAATTCTTGTTCTCGCCCGTCAGGCGGTGGTCAGTCACGCGGTTTTGCGGGAAATTATAGGTGCGGATGCGCTCGTTGCGCATGCCGCTGCCGACCTGCGCGCGGCGCTCGCTCGTGATCGCACCCTCCACGCGCTCGCGCTCAGCCTCGTAGAGCTTGCTCGCGAGCATCGCCATACACTTGGCGCGGTTCTGGAGTTGGGAGCGCTCCTCCTGACACGAAACGACGATGCCCGTCGGCTTGTGGATGAGGCGCACGGCAGAGCTCGTCTTGTTGACGTGCTGGCCGCCTGCGCCGGAAGCGCGGTAGACCTGCATCTCAATGTCTTCGGGCCGGAGGTCAACGTCGACCTCCTCCATCTCCGGCAGCACGGCGACCGTCGCGGTCGAGGTGTGCACGCGCCCGCCGGACTCCGTCTCCGGCACGCGCTGGACGCGGTGGACGCCGGATTCAAACTTGAATCTCGAATACGCCCCCTCGCCATTGACCATGAAGTCGGCCTCTTTCACGCCGCCGAGCTCCGTGTCGTTGTAGTTGAGCAGCTCCACGCGGTACCCCCGCTTTTCCGCGTACATCGCATACATGCGGTAGAGGTCGGCGGCAAAAAGCGCGCTCTCCTCCCCGCCCACGCCGCCGCGGATCTCGACGATGACGTTTTTGTCGTCGTTCGGGTCGCGCGGCAGGAGCAGCACGCGCAGCTCGTCAAAAAGGCGCTCTTTTTCCGCCTTGGCAGTGTTCAATTCCTCCTGCGCCATGTCCTTGAGCTCGGGATCGGATACAAGCTCCAGCGCCTGCACGATGTCGTCCTCGCACTTCTGGTACGCGCGGTAGGTCTCCACCACGGCGGAAAGCTCCTTCTGCTCGCGCGTGAGCGCGCGCAGCTTCTTTGGGTCAGCGTAAATTTCCGGCACTTCGAGCAGCTCGCCGATCTCGTCATAGCGGCGCGCGAGCTGTTTGAGCTTTTCCCACATCAGGCCTTGTCCTCCGCAATGAAGTCAGAGCAGGCCTTGACGAACTGGTCTCGCCAGAAGTGGTAGCCCGCGGAATCGGGGCAGAGCGAGACCTCCGCCACGTGCGGCGTCTGCAAATAGAGGTCCATCTGGCGGAAGACGTCCTTATAGTCCTGCTCGCTCTTGTGCGTGATGAGATACGCCGCGTTCTGGATCTCATAGCCGCGGCGCTTCAAAAAGCCGCGAATCACGCTCGAACAGCGGCCCGCCCACACGGGCGTGCCGAGGATGACGAGCTTGTAGTCCGACAGCGGCTTCTGGCATTTCGGTCGCGAAACCGCACTCGTGCGCTTGTGCATCGCGTCAAAGCAGCAGCGAAGGTAGCCCATCGTGCCGCTGCGATCGACCTTGTCGCGAATTTCGAGACATTCGCAGTCCAGCGCCTCGGCGACCTCCTCCATGGCTTTTTTCGTGTTTCCCGTGCGGGAATAGTAAAGGCATAAAATGTTATCGTTCATACTCAGTTTCCTCTCAGCAGGAGCCAACCGGTGGCAAAGGCCTCCCGCACATAGTAGTTGAGCTGTAAGGCATCGTAATAGGCGCTGCGCGGCAGCGTCGCCGCCACGCCGCAGGCCGCATCTGTTCCGGCGATGCGCCCCGCCCTAAAAATATGGTAGTCGTTCGTGACAAAGGCGAACGTGTCGCCCGCATCAAGCCCCAGCTCCGCCATGATCTCTTCGCTGTAAGCAAAGTTCTCCTGCGTACTGGTCGATCGGTCCTCGCGGTAGATGCGGCTCTCGTCCACGCCGTGGGCGATGAGCCAGTCGGCCATGCAGTCGGCCTCGGAGATATCCTCCCCCGGCCCCTGACCGCCTGAGCAGATGATGGGGATGTCCGGCTTGTCCGCGATGAAGTCAAGCGCCGCCTGCAGCCGCGACGAGAGCATCAGCGACGGCGTCGTGCCGTTCACGCCCGCGCCCAAAATAACCACGCACTGCGCGTCTTCCGCGCGCCCGTCCGTGTGCGCGCCGCGAATAACGAGCGATTCAAGATACCCGAATGCGACAAGGCCTAGGCACACGAGCGCGAGCAGAACGCGTTTTCCCCACTTTGCCCACGCATGCTCTTTGTACTGCTCGAGCATCGCAAAGACGATCAAAAGCGCCGTCAGGCACCAGAACAGCAGTCCTGCAAAGCGCACCCCCGGGACGGCCCGGCACGCCGCGCCGAGCACGGCACAGGCTGCTGCCGCCGTCCACAGTCTTTTCTGTCTCTTCATGGTATGTTCCTCATTCGCCCGCCTGCTCGGCGAGCGTTTCCCACTTTTCCATCAGCTCGCTGAGCTTCTGCTCGGCGGCTTCCTTCTCCTTATAAATTTCGCTGTAGCGCTCGTAGTCGCCGCCCGCCTCTTCGAGGCGCTGCTCGATCTCGGCGATGGCGGTCTCCTGCGCGGAAATTTCCTTTTCACAGATGGTGAGCTGCCGCCGCGCCTGCTGGGCAGAGCGGTTCGGCTTCGGTTTTTCTGTAACCGTCTTTTCCTTTACAGCCTTTGGCGTGTGGTCGATCTTGTTCTGCGCCTCCAGTGCCTTGACCTGCCGGTAGCGCGCAAAGCCCATCGGATAGTCGGTGATGACGCCATTTTCAAGCTCCCACACACGCGTTGCAAAGCGGTTGATGAAATAGCGGTCGTGGCTCACGAACAGGAGCGTCCCGTCGTAGCTCTCCACCGCCTCTTCGATCCACTCGCGCGACGCGATATCGAGGTGGTTCGTCGGCTCGTCGAGGATCAGGAGATTCACTTCCTCATCCATCAGGATGCAGAGCTTGAGGCGCGAAAGCTCGCCGCCCGAGAGCACGCTGACGCTCTTAAAAACGTCCTCGCCCGTGAAGTGGAACGCGGCCAGGCGGTTGCGCGCGCTCTGCGGCGTGATGTTGCGCTTGGAGTAGAGCATCGTGTCGACCAAGTTTCGTTCCGGCACGTCGAATTCGACGATCTGCGGCAGGTACGCGATGCGCACCGACGGGCCGAACTTGATCTTGCCCTCGTCGGGATATTCCTCTTCCATCAGCATCTTGATGAGCGTCGACTTGCCCGTGCCGTTGTCGCCAATGAGCGCGATGCGCTCGCCGCCGCGCACCTGCAAGTCCACGTCGTGGAACAGCACACGGTCGCCGAAGCTCTTTTTGAGCTTTTTGAGCGCGAACACCTCGTCGCCGTAGAACTCCTGCGACTTGAACTGCGCGCTCAGTGCCCGTTCCTTCGTCGGCTTGTCCGTCGTGCGCATACGCTCGATGCGCTTTTCCATCGACAGCGCGCGGCGGTACGTCTTGTCCATGCCCTTGAAGGCAAACATGCGCAGCTGCTCGGCGCTCTTTTCAAGCTGGGCAATCTTGGCCTGCTCCTTTTCGTATTGGCGCATCTTTTCCAAATAGCGGCGCTCTTTTTCCACCGCGTAGAAGCTGTAGTTGCCGCTGTAAAACTCCGCCTTGCCGTCGAGCACCTCGATGACGCGCGTGATGGTACGGTCCAAAAAGTAGCGGTCATGCGAGATGGCGACAACCGTACCCTTGAACGTCGAGAGATACTGCTCCAGCCATTCGATGGCGTGCAGGTCCAAATGGTTCGTCGGCTCGTCGAGAAGTAAAATATCCGTATCCTCCAAAATGAGGCGGCCGAGGTTCACGCGCGTCTTTTCGCCGCCCGAGAGCGTGTCAAACAGGCGCTCGCGCATCTCCGGCGGGATGGAAAGGCCGTTGGCAACCTTGTTGATGGGCGTCTCGGTGTCGTAGCCGCCGAGACCCTCGAACTTGGCCGAAAGCTCGCCGTAACGGCGCAGCGTCTCTTCGCTCTCGTCGCCGCTTGCCATCTGCTGGGAGAGGGCATTCATCTCGTCCTCCATCCTCTGCATGCGCGAAAACGCACTCTTGAGCACATCTTCGACCGTGTAGCCCTCGGGATACACGGGGATCTGTGAGATGAGACCGAGCCTGCGGCCCGAGGCGATGCTCACCTCGCCCGCGTCGTAGTCGAGCTCGCCCGTCAGGATGCGGAAGAGCGTCGTCTTGCCCGCGCCGTTTTTGCCGAGAAGACCCACGCGCTCGCCCGTGTCGATCTGAAAGGTGATACCGTCCAGTATTTTCTTTTCGAGGTCAAAGGACTTGATGAGTCCCGTAACACTGATGTCGATCATGCTTTGGTCAGTTCCTCTACGATCTTCTCAAAGTGCATGGAGTGCGAGGCCTTGACGAGCATCGCCGTCTCCGCCGTGAACGCCGCCTTGACGGCGCCCATCGCCTCGTCCACGCTCCCGAACCACTGCGCAGAGGGGTTCCCTTCTGTAAAGTATTTTGCCCGTGCGCCGATTGCGATGACAGTGTCGATGCCGAGCTCTTTGGTGAGTTCTCCGATTTCCTTATGCGCACGCTCGGTGAGCTCTCCGAGCTCCGCCATATCGCCGATGACGGCGGCCTTTTTGCCTCCGCTCGCGCCCAATACGCGCAGCGACGCCGCCATCGACTGCGGACCCGCGTTGTAGCAGTCGTCGAGCAGGCGGCGGTTTTCAGAGAACGTGATGACGTGCATGCGTGAGCCCGCGGGCTCATAAGCCGCAACGCCGCGCTTGATCTCCTCTTTGGTCTCGCCAAGGTACTCACCGATGGCCGCGGCCATCGCCGCGGAGTAGACCATGTGCTTTCCCGGCACGGGGATGGAGAGCGCGTAACGCTCCTTTGCCGTCGTCACGACGCAGCGAATGCCGTCGATGCCAAGGTCTTCGACCTCGCTGACGCGGACATCGCAGTGCTCGGACAGGCCGCAGCGCAACGTTTTCTGCGGCAGAGAGACGGTGTTCAAAAGCTCGTCGTCGCCGTTTAAGACGGCGAGGCCGTCTTTTTTGAGGTTTTCAAAGATCTCGCACTTGGCCTTCAGAATGTTCTCGCGCGATCCGAGGTATTCAATGTGCATGTCGCCGACGTTCGTGATGACGGCGATATCGGGCTTTACCATCTCGCCAAGATACCGGATCTGCCCCGCGCGGTCCATGCCCGTCTCGATCACCGCCGCCTGATGCGCGCGGGAGAGGCCCAGCAATGTCTGCGGCGTGCCGATCTCGTTATTATAGTTGGCCGCGGTCTTGAGCGTATGGAACTTCACGCCCAGTACCGAGGCGATCATTTCCTTTGTTGTCGTCTTGCCGACGCTGCCCGTCACCTGCACAAAGGGGATAGAAAACTGCGCACGGTACCACGCGGCCAAGTCCTTGAGCGCAAGCAGCGTGTCAGGCACCTTGATGTAAAACTTTCCGGGCAGCAGCGTTTCCGGCACGCGGGCGCACAGACAGCCCTCCGCGCCCGCGGAAATCGCCTTTTCGATATAGTCATGCCCGTCGAAGCGCTCGCCGACGAGCGGCACGAAAACTTCACCCGCTTTGACGGTGCGGCTGTCGGTGTTCACGCCGAGGATTTGCGCTGTCTCATCTCCCTGCAAGAGCTCACCGTGCACCGCCGCGAGCAGCTCCTTTACCGTGATGGCCTCCATTTACAGCCCTCTTTTCTGCTTCAGCGACTCTTCGACGATCTTTTCACACAGTTCCTCGTAGCCGATGCCGACCGCCGCCGCCTCCTGCGGAAGAAGGCTCGTCTTCGTCATGCCGGGCAGCGTGTTGATCTCAAGGAAGTACGGCGTACCGTCCGGCGTGACGATGAAGTCCGCGCGGGAGTAGACGCTCAGACCGATCAGGCGGTAGACCGTCTCGGTCGCGGTGCGCACGCGCATCTCCCAGTCCTCGGGGATGGGAGAGGGGCAAATTTCCTCCGCCGCGCCGGCCTGATACTTGTTCGCGTAGTCATAAAAGCCCGTCTTCGGGATAATTTCGATGG
>ERZ857693.2290-NODE-2290-length-19503-cov-12.389346_pt1 | contig 19503 bp, 9 predicted proteins | sample MGYA00519765_ERZ857693 | MGnify/ENA primary metagenome ERZ857693 (study PRJEB31778, sample SAMEA3449354) | human gut metagenome | biome: human gut; feature: human-associated habitat; material: faeces | place: United Kingdom | collected 2010/2012 ... | reverse complement strand
TATCAGATAACGTGCATACAGCATTGCTCAGTGTAATGGCTTATACGGTTGTACTATGTTTCAGCCTTATGAAAACAGCCAATTTCTCGAAGAGTATCTTTAATGCACATTAAACTGGAAAGAGGAGATGATAGAAAATGGCTTTTGTATCAGTACCCAAAGATCTGACAAAAGTAAAAAATAAGATTATTCTGAACCTTACAAAACGTCAGCTCATCTGCCTTGGCATTGCTGCAGCAGTAGGGTTTCCGTTTTATTTCCTTACAAGAGGGTTGATTGGTTCGAGTAATGCGGCAACCGGAATGTGTCTGTTGATGCTTCCGGCTTTTTTATTTGCCATGTACGAGAAAGACGGACTTCCTTTAGAGAAAGTCCTGAAAAATATGATTACAGTGAAATTTATCCGTCCTCCAGTGCGGAAGTATGAGGTGGAAAATCTGTATGAGAAAAAGAGAGTTGTAACAAAAACGAAGGGAGGTACAGTTCGTGGGAAAAAGAGAAAACGATAAATGGCTGCCTGATCATGACGAAGATTCTTCTTATCTGGAGGACTGGTGGTTGGATGAAGAGGATTCTGCTGATGACTTACCAGTGTTTGATCCGGACGAGGCAGAAGATTATGCAAAGGACAGACAGCGTTTGACTGGAGTACCGATAGTTACGGGGTATGAAGCACTGGAGCGACACCGGGGTGTCCGCAGACCAAGACGTAAATTAAGCAGAAGGGAGCAGCGGGCATGGGAAAAAGCACAGAAGTATGAAGCGAAACTTCATAAGGCACAGGAAAAGGAAGATAAAAAACGTGCAAAACAGGAAGCAAAGCTGGCTGCTCGTGAAGAAAAAGCAGCACAGAAGCAGGCGAAAAAAGAGAAAAAGTATAAAAAGAAAACGAAACCGACAGCTTCCTCTTCCGCAAAATCCAGTGGGAAAAAGTGTGCTGCAAAAAAAGTGAGCAGCAATAAGAAGGGTGGAAATAAGGAAAAGAAGATTACCGCACAGCAGTCTATCCCATACAGAGAAATGGGAAAAGATGGTATCTGTCGTGTGGAAGATGGTTACTATTCCAAAACAATCCGTTTTTATGATATTAACTACCAATTAGCACAGAATGAGGATAAAAATGCGATTTTTGAAAACTGGTGTGATTTTCTGAACTATTTTGACAGTACGATTCATTTCCAGTTGTCCTTTATCAATCATCACAGCAATATGGCAGAATATGAAGATGTGATTCGCATTAAGAAGCAGAATGACAGTTTTGATGATCTGCGTATGGAGTTTGCTCAGATGCTCAGAAACCAGTTGGCAAAGGGAAATAATGGTCTTGTCAGAACAAAGTATCTTACATTTGGAATCGAAGCAGACAATATCCGGGAAGCAAAACCGAAACTGGAGCGTATCGAAACGGATATTCTCAATAACTTTAAGGTATTAGGGGTGTCTGCTTATCCGTTGAATGGCGTGGAGCGTTTGCAGATTATGTATGAAACGTTCAACCAGGATAATAAAGTCCCGTTCCGGTTTAACTATGAAGATGTGTTGCGTACCGGACTGAATACCAAGGACTATATTGCACCATCCAGTTTTGTATTTAAAAATGGAAAAGATTTTCAGATGGGAGATACTATCGGGGCAGTATCCTACCTGCAGATTCTGGCACCGGAGCTGACTGATAAAATGCTTGCGGAATTTCTGGAAATGGACTGCAATCTGCTTGTGAATCTTCATATCCAGTCCATCGACCAGATGAAAGCGATTAAGCTGGTAAAAGCAAAGGTTACAGATATTAACAGGATGAAAATTGAGGAGCAGAAAAAAGCAGTTCGTTCCGGATATGATATGGATATTATCCCGTCTGATTTGAATACTTACGGAGGGGAAGCAAAGAGGCTTCTGGAAGATTTGCAATCCAGGAATGAGAGAATGTTCCTTGTGACAGTGGTGTTTTTAAATACTGCGAAGAATAAACAGGAACTGGAAAACGTGGTATTTCAGACCGCAGGTATTGCACAGAAATATAATTGTGCATTAAAGAGGCTTGATTATCAGCAGGAACCGGGACTTATGAGCAGTCTGCCACTTGGAAAAAACTGGATTCCTATTAAAAGAGCATTAACGACAACTTCAACAGCGATTTTTGTTCCGTTCACGACACAGGAATTATTTATGGGTGGAGAATCCATTTACTACGGTCTGAATGCCTTGTCTAACAACCTGATTATGGCTGACAGGAAGAAACTGAAAAACCCGAATGGCTTGATCGTGGGTACTCCGGGAGCTGGTAAGTCCTTTGCGGCAAAACGTGAAATTACCAATGTTTTTATCGTGACAAAAGACGATATTATTATCTGCGATCCAGAGGGCGAGTATTTTCCTATAGTCCGGGCATTCAATGGACAGGTTGTTCGAATTTCACCAACCAGTCATGATTATATCAATCCGATGGATATTAACACCAATTATGCGGATGATGACGATCCGTTATCTCTGAAATCAGATTTTATTCTTTCGCTTTGTGAACTGGTAGTAGGTGGAAAGAATGGCTTAGAGCCAGTAGAAAAGACAATTATTGACCGTTGTGTCCGCTTGGTATATCAGGACTATCTTGCAGATCCGGTTCCGGAGAAGATGCCGATACTGGAGGATTTATACAATCTGCTTCGCAAGCAGGAAGAACCAGAGGCACAGCGTCTGGCAACGGCACTGGAAATCTATGTTAATGGTTCTCTGAAAGTATTTAATCATCGTACTAATGTTGAGTTGAATAACCGTCTGGTATGTTTTGACATTAAAGACCTTGGTAAGCAGCTTAAAAAACTTGGTATGCTGATTGTTCAGGATCAGGTCTGGAACAGGGTAACAGTCAATCGTGCTGCACATAAATCTACCAGATATTACATTGATGAGTTCCACTTACTGCTGAAAGAAGAACAGACAGCAGCATACAGCGTGGAAATCTGGAAGAGATTCAGAAAGTGGGGCGGTATTCCGACTGGTATCACACAGAATGTAAAAGACCTGCTTGCTTCAAGAGAAATCGAGAATATCTTTGAAAACTCTGACTTTATTCTGATGCTTAACCAGGCATCCGGGGACAGACAGATTCTCGCCAAACAGCTTAACATCTCTCCGCATCAGCTTTCCTATGTAACAAACAGCGGAGCAGGAGAAGGCTTGATTTTTTATGGAAATACAATTATTCCGTTTAAGGACAGATTTGATAATTCTCTTATGCTGTATGCGTTAATGTCATCGAAACCGGAAGATGTGGAAAAGCGTGAAAAACTCGGCATCAAAGACAGGGACGATTAACAGGAGGAGCGGCAGAGTGAGGCGGTTTATAGCAGGAATATTGATGATTGTTTCGATTATTTTGCTTACTATCAGTATTTACTTTCTGATGGGAATGTTCATACAGGAAAGACAGGACAATCAGTTACAGCAAGAGTTGCAGGAACTTATGCAGGAGAAAGAGGACGAGCCGGGAGAAAATTCTTCCGGCGATTCTTTTATAGAAGTAGATGCTGGAATATTGGCATTGCATGAGGAAAATCCAGATTGTATTGGGTGGCTTACGATTGAGGAAACAAAGATAGACTACCCAGTTATGTACAGGCCCGGAGATAAGAATTATTATCTGCATCGGGATTTTAATGGGGACTACTCAGCAAATGGCTGTCTGTTTCTTGCTGAGGAATGTGTGCCGGGAGATTCAGACAACCTGATTATCTATGGGCATCATATGAACAGTGGGAAGATGTTTGCTGATCTTGAAAAATATAAAGACAAAGGATTTTATGAGAAGCATCCAACAATCCTGTTCCGTACCATATGGGGAAATGAACAGTATCAGATATTATCAGCATTTACAACACCGGTTTATACCGGAAATGACTTTAACTATTACAGTTTTATAAAAGCACAGAAAGGGGCAGATTATGAGTACTTTATTAGAGAAATTAAGCGAAAAGCAATCTATGAAACCGGAATCACAGCAGAATATGGGGACAAGCTGCTTACATTGTCCACATGCGAGTATTCACAGCGGAATGGGCGTATGGTCGTGGTTGCAAAAAAAATTCGGCAAAATGAAAGCTGAGAAAGAACCGGAAGAATTTGAATTTGGCTGTGAAGATCTGACGAAAGATTGGTTTGATGAGATAAGTAATCTGGAAGAGCAGGAAGAGAAAAGTGAGTGCGATGAAACTGATTTTTGGGATAATGAGCAGGACAGTGTAGAGCCGGATTCTGAACCAGATAAGGCAAGAACAGGAGGTATCTGGGACTGGGACAGTGAAGATTACTGGGCTTATGGGGAATCTGAAAGGTCACTTTTAGAAATGGCGCATAAAGATATGCTTTGCATTGCTGGTCTGTTAGAAGTAATGGATTCATTGGCTCTGCTTGCGGATACACAGGGGCGAGAGTTACAGAGTGGTCTTTCCGATGTTTCAGTGAAATTAAAGGATAAGGCGATTGCCATTGAAAACAGATGGAACACGTTTCTGAACAAAAATTATGAAATCAGGAGATGATGACCATGCAGGAGCATGAATATAAAGCAAGGGATAAAACTGTCCAGAAGATGAGCCGGGATGGACTTCGGGAAGAAAATCTTCGCAGTAAAAAGGAGAAGCGAATTACCAGACGTGAGGCAGATGAGAAGAAAACAGCCGGACACAGGGAACAGGAGTTGGATTTTGGAAAGGCAAGAAAAGCTCATACTGCAGAAGAACCAGTAGAGGAAGGAACAGAGGGCAAACACAGGTTACAGTCAAGACACGCTTTTCTGGAACAGGAAAAAATTGCGGAAGCGGATGAAATGGAAAACTCAGAAATGAGTGAGGATAAGGCAGACGGGGAGAAATCTCCGTCTGTTTCACGTTCCAGACTTCGTAAAGAAAGTATCCGGGGACATCCGGGACAGGATACTGAACGTGATTCTGAAACACCGGAACCGGACAGGCAGAGCCGAAAGAAAAAGATGGTCACAGCCTATGCAGCAAAAGAGCAGAAACGCTACCATGAAAAGTCAGAAGTTGACGAAAAATCAATGGAAGATTTTCGGGAAGAGATTAAAGGCAAGACGAAAAGGGAACAGACGCTAAAAGAACAGAAGAATTCAAAATCCCGTCTTTCCTTTGAAGATGAAGGCAAAGGTATGATTCCAGGCAGTGGAATGGCAAGAAAGGGTGCAACCGTTGTTTCTGAAACGGCATCTGCCTATGGTCAGAAAAAGATCAGAGAGGATACCGACGATAATGCGGCTCTTGATGCAGCAGAGCAAATGGAACTTGTGGGAGAAAGTCTTGCAAGAAAGTCAATTTACGTCCGGGAACGGTTAAAAGAGAACCGGCAGAGAAATAACCGGTTAAGGGAATCTGTGCTGGAAGAAATGGAAAAATCCCGCTTGCAGTTTGGAACTAGTGCTTCCAATGAGGCAAAAAAGGCGGTTCAGAAAGAAGCAGAGCAGAAAAAAAAGTCTGCCTTAAAGAAATTACTGCAGAAAAAGCGTTACCAGAAACAGTATCAGGCTGCGAAACAGGGAAAGGCTACGAAAGATGCAGTGCTTGTAAACGCACAGCGGTTTACGGAAAAAGCCAAGGCTGCAGTCAAGGAGATTGTGGCGCAGAACCGGAATATCCTTCTGACGATAGGAGTTATAGTTCTGCTTTTTGCATTGATGGCAACAAGTCTGTCAAGTTGCGCTGCATTATTCCAGGGAGGTTCCAATGCCATTATTTCTACCAGTTATTCCAGTGAAGATGAAGATATTTATGCAGCAGAAAATGCGTATGTAGCATTGGAAAATGCATTGAATGAACAGATTAATCAGATGAAAGCGAATCATTCAGACTATGACGAGTTCCAGTTCCAGATTGATGAGATCGGGCACAATCCGTATCAGCTTATTTCTTATCTGACAGTTAAATATGGTGGTTTTACCTATGCCGAAGTCGCAGATGAGATTCAGGAGATTTTTAAAGAGCAGTATGGCTTATATACGGATTCAACACGAGAAACTGTAACAGAAAAGAAAAAGGTCAGGGTTGGGGAATCACTGGGACAGGTGGTGACCAGCGGATATTGTAACTGTTCAATCTGTTGTGGGCAGTGGAGTGGTGGTCCGACCGCAAGTGGCGCATATCCACAGGCTAATCATACGATTGCAGTAGATGCTTCCAATCCATTTGTGCCAATGGGAACCCATGTCATTATGAATGGAGTGGAATATGTAGTAGAAGATACGGGAGCATTTGCAAAATATGGTGTTCAGTTTGATGTATATTATGGTGATCATGCTTCTGCATCAGCACATGGGCATCAAACCTGGGAAGCGTACATAGCAGACAGCAACGGAAGTCAGGAAGTAGAAGTAACAACGACAAGAGAAGTGAACCGTTTGGATGTAACACTCACGAACCATAATCTGGATGCAGTTTTAAGAAACCGTATGACAGATAAGGAACAGGAGCAGTATGACGCTTACAATAAATACTATGGAAATCGTGATTATCTGTTTGACCTTAACTCAATTCCGACAGGCGGGGCAGGCTTTGGATATGATATTCCGGCAGAAGCACTTTCTGATCCGCAGTTTGCCAAGATGATTCGGGAAGCAGAAAAATATCTGGGTTATCCGTATGTGTGGGGCGGTGCATCTCCATCTACCAGTTTTGATTGTTCCGGTTTCGTATGTTGGGTAATCAATAACTGCGGAAATGGCTGGAATGTAGGGAGAACAACGGCAGATGGGCTTCGGTCTTATTGTTCCTATGTATCTCCATCTGATGCAAAGCCGGGAGATCTGATCTTTTTCCAGGGAACTTATGATACGCCGGGAGCGAGCCATGTTGGAATTTATGTAGGAAATAATATGATGATCCATTGTGGAAACCCGATTCAGTATACGAGCATTGCAAGCTCTTACTGGCAGCAACACTTTATGGCATTTGGAAGGCTTCATTAGAAGGGAGTGATGGAATATGAACATGCGATTAAAAAAGGTTCTGGATGATATTCAGAAAACAGAAGATAAGATTCTGGAGTTACAGGAATATGTAAAGAAACTGAAAATCCAGAAAAAGCAGATGGAGGATGCAGAAATCATCAAGGCGATCCGATCCATGAAAATGGACAGTCGGGAGATGCTGACTTTTCTGGATGGGATTCAGAACGGAACAGTTACCATGCAGTTTGATGAGGAGGGCAATCTCTCTATGGACAGTTCCGAAACAGATGCAAAGAAAGAAGAGAGTCTGGAGAGAAATGTGGAAACCGGACAGGTAGAAGAAAGTGAGGATTTGGAAGATGAAGAATAAGGTAATGAAAAAAATTTTGATGGTCATGCTGTCAGCTACGATGCTGATTGGTTCTGCCAGTGTGACTGCTTTTGCACAGGCAAATGAAAATGCAGAGCAGACCGAAGCAACAGAGCAGGTCATAGAAGAACAGCCTGCAGAGCAGCCTGTCACAGAAGGAACACCGTTTTCTACACCGGGAAACGGACAGCTTGTGGATGATAAGGAGAATGACAGTACCAAGCAGTTTCTGACGGTACAGACAAAGAATGGAAATACCTTTTATATGGTCATTGACCGTTCCGGTACTTCTGAAAATGTGTACATGATGTCACTTGTGGATGAAAATGACCTGGCAGAGTTCTTAGATGAAACCAAAGAAACGGAAAAGAAAGAGGAATCTGCGGTTGTTCTTCCAGAAATGACTACAACACCAGAACCGGAAACTACAGCACAGCCGGAAACAGAGGTAAAGCAGGAATCTGGCATTAACAAGATGATTGGATGGATTGCTTTGGGAGCAGTTGCAACGCTGGCATTGGGTGGTCTTGGCATGTTTGCTTTTGGAAAATTGAGAAAGAAAAAAGAGGACGGCATTGTAGAGGAAGGTCTGGAATTTGCTGATGACAGTTACATCAATGAAGATGAAGAAAATGCAGAGAAGCAGCAGAAATAACAAAAAATCATAAGGTATGGAGAAAAGGCAGTTCTTTTGGGACTGCCTTTTTGACAGGAACAGGAGGAAAATATGGCAAAATTTTTAGTGATTGCAGAGAAACCAAGTGTGGCACAGAGCCTTGCAAAGAATTTATCTGCATATCAGAGAGAGGACGGCTATCTGGAGGGGAACAGTTGCATTGTCAGTTGGTGCCTGGGACATCTGGCAGAATATGCGCCACCGGAAATTTATGATGAAAAATATGAAAAATGGCAGTTTGAGGATTTACCGATCATCCCGGAAGTATGGAAAGTGCAGGTATCAGAGAATAAAAAGAAGCAGTTTGAAGTATTGTGCAGCTTAATGAAACGGGAAGATGTGGCATATCTGGTCAATGGCTGTGACGCCGGGCGAGAGGGAGAACTGATTTTTACAAGAGTTTATGATCTGGCAGGCTGTCAGAAACCAGTGAAGCGTCTGTGGATCAGTTCAATGGAAGATGAAGCAATTCAGAAAGGCTTCCAGACCTTAAAGGACAGGAAAGAATACGCAGGTCTTTGTAATGCTGCGGTGTGCAGAGCGCAGGCAGACTGGCTGATCGGAATGAACGCAACGAGAGCCTATACAACCAGATATTTTAAACGTCTGGTGGTCGGCAGGGTACAGACACCAACGCTTGCCATGCTGACAGAAAGAAAAGAGAAAATCGAGCATTTCAAGAAAGAAGCCTATTATAAGGTTTTTCTGTCAGATGGGAAACTTACAGTAACATCAGAAAATATCCAGTCTGAAGCAGAAGCAGACGAATTAAGAAAACTTTGTGATGGTGCAGAAGCAATGGTTACAAAAGTAAAAAAGGCGCAGAAACGAATTTCACCGCCGAAACTTTATGATCTGACCAGTCTGCAGAGAGAGGCGAACCGTTATTTCGGATACACCGCTCAGAAAACACTGGATATGCTGCAGGAACTGTATGAGGAAAAGATGGTTACATATCCGAGAACGGATAGCCAGTATGTAACGGAAGATATGAAAGAAACGGTAGAAACACTTGCAGATGCAATGACAGATTTTCTCCCATTTTTGAAATCTGAACAGTCCGGAGGAAATGCAGAGCGTGTAATCAATAATACAAAAGTATCAGATCACCATGCAATCCTGCCGACAAAAGAGGCAGTAGAAAAAGGTATGGGAGGACTTTCAGATGGAAAGAAAAATCTTCTGATGCTGATCGGACAGCAGCTTGTACAGGCAACCGGAGAAGATTACCTGTATGAGCAGACAGAAATTTCCGTACAGTGCAAAGAACATGAATTTGCTGCGAAAGGAAAGCTGCCTGTACAGATGGGATTTAAAGAAGTGGAAGATGCTTTTCGGAAATATTGTGTGAAGGATAAGAAATCTGATGAACCGGATAATAAGACAGAACTTCCAGAAGGGTATGAAGAGGGAATGATTCTTGCTTCTGTGAAAGCAGCGAAGAGTACCCATTACACTTCCCCGCCGAAGATGTTTACCGAAGATACTCTGCTTGCTGCAATGGAAACAGCGGGAAATAAGGAATTTGATTCTGAAACAGAAAAAAAGGGACTTGGGACACCGGCAACCAGAGCCAATATTATTGAGAAGCTGGTATCTTCCGGGTATGCAGAACGTAAAGGAAAACAGATTCTTCCTACGGTGGCAGGCTGTGAGCTGATTCATGTAATGCCGGAGAATCTGAAATCCGCAAGCCTGACAGCAGAATGGGAGAATCAGCTTCTGATGATGGAAAAGGGAAAAATCCAGGATGATGAATTTATGGATGGGATTGTATCTATGATTACCGAGATTCTTTCTGTATGCAGGGCGATTCCGGAAGAAGAACGGAATCGTTTTCAGACTGCAAGGGAAGTAATTGGGAAATGCCCGGTATGCGGTTCCGATGTATATGAGGGTAAGACTAATTATTATTGTTCTGACAGAAGCTGTCCATTTGCTTTGTGGAAGTCAAATCGGTTTCTGGAAAGCATGAAAAAGTCAATGGATAAAAAGATGGCAGTGGAGCTTCTGAAAAAGGGGCGTACCCATATAAAAGGGTTGTATTCCAAGAAAAAAGACAGCAAATTTGACGCTGACCTTGTACTTGGGGTGGAAGATGGAAAAGCCAGATTCAGTCTGGAATTTCCAAAAAAGAAAACAAACAGCAACAAAAAGAAAAAATAAAGAACTGACGGAAGGAGAAATAAGGTTATGGCTCGATTGGAAGATATAAGAGGTCTTGCAGAATCACATGCATCCAGTATCAGCAGTTCACCTAGGGACTGGATGAACTATCTGGATACCGCAGCCAGATTATACCGATACCCATTTATGGATCAGCTTTTGATTCATGCACAGCGTCCACAGGCAACTGCCTGTGCGTCGCTGGAATTATGGAATCAAAAAATGTTCCGGTGGGTAAACAGAGGGGCAAAAGGAATTGCCCTTATAGATGAAACCTCGCAGAAAACAAGACTTCGGTATGTATTCGATGTTCAGGATACCCATATGGTAAATGGTGGAAGAACACCATATCTGTGGAAATTACAGGAAGAACAGCAGAAAGCAGTATTGCTTCATCTGGAAGAAGTTTATGGATTGGAAGCGAAAGATACAGAAAATCTTTCGGATGCTTTGATGGCAACCGCTAGGTATATGGTGGAGGAAAATCTGGAAGAGTATCTGGATGGCCTGCTGTATGTGACAGAGGGAACTTATCTGGAAGAACTGGAGGAAGATACCATCCGCAGTGAGTTCCGAAGCCTGTTGACGGACAGCATTTATTATACACTTGCTTCCAGATGCGGACTTGATCCAATGGAACGGCAGGAGGAAATGGATTTTGTACATATTACAGATTACAACCGTCTTTCGGTGCTGACATTCATTGGAAATGCCACAAGCAGAGCGAGTGAACCAGTTCTGGTGGACATCGGAAGATATGTACATCGCATTTCATTAGAAGAAATGAAAAAAGGTATTGAAAATTCAGAAGAAAGGAATTATAATAACTTTAACACGTTAATTCGTGAAAGCAGAGAAAACAACGATACTATTACAGGAAAAGAATATTCACAGGAAAATGAAGGAGGAAATGAGTATGGCACTGACATATCATCGCAAAGGGGATTATCTGTTTCCGAACCTGACAATTCAGGAAACAGAAGCACAGATCGGGAAATACGGAATGCTGCGGAGGACATTTCTGAAGGAGTACAAGAACAGCCTATATCAGAGCCTGTTGCTGACCGGGAAACTGAACAATCATCTGGAGGAGGTCGAGAAAGCAGCACAGGAGAGATTGGAAGTGCTGATGGAGAAACTGTTGGAGAAGAATCCGGCACCGTCGAAAGAGGAGAATCCGATGGCGTGGACAGCACATATGAACAGTCTGACAGTAACAGCGGAAGAGAGCATCTTGACGGAATTGGTATACAGTTAATTGAAGATACAAGTGAAAATCAGTTAAGTAAAGCAGAGGAAGAAATTGCCTCTGCTTTATCTTTGCCAGAACTTCCGTCTGTAAATGAACAGAAACGAGAGATTGAAAACAGAGTAGTTGCCCTTTATGCAGGAGAGATTGTCATTCCAAGTGAAGTGGTCGATGAGGTTTTAAGAACCGGAGGAAACCGAAGCAAGAGCCAGCTTCGTATTATCTATAATTTTATGAGTGAACAGACACCGGAGGAATATACGGAGTTTGTGAAGCGGGAGTATGGCACTGGTGGAAAAGGCTTTGAAATCAATGGTATGGAGTATTCGGTCTGGTTTGATGAAACTGGATTGCAGATTGCAGTAGGTCATACGGTTACCGATCAGATTCTGGATAAGGCATTTTTGTCCTGGGAAGATGTGAGTAGTCGTATCCATCAGCTTTTGAAACAGGGTGAGTATGCACCACAGTCCGTACTTGATGTTGCAAGGGAAAATGCGATAAAGGAACATGCCCAGGCACTTGCCTATATGAAAGCGGATATGGCAGAGGGTGTAGCGGAACTTGTCTTTGATGAAGAGGATTTACCACATCTTCGCAGTATTTATCCGGAAATAACAGATTATCTGGAAGAAAAGCTGTCAGATTCGCAGTGGCTGTCAGATATGAATGAGCGTCTGGAAGGACTGGCAATGGCTTATGAGGAAGATAGAAGCATTATGCGGTTCCGTACCTATAACCCAGTCAGAATATCCAGTCAGTTCCAGAAATTTGCAGCAGAAGTGGTTCCATACAGTGCCAGGGAGGAATTTGCATGGCAGGAACATAAGGTGTTTATTACTCAGGATGAAATAGACGCTTTTCTTGCCGGTGGAGGCCCTTATTCTGATGGCAGGCTTTCTACCTATTCGTTTTATCTTCTGAATGAAGATGATAAGGCGAGAACAGATTTTATTAAGGAAAAATACGGTACAGGTGGTTGTAGCCACGCTTTATGTGGTGCAGATAATTCTCATGCAGATTATGACGGAAAAGGGTTGAAACTGGAGAGAGGAACCTATGGGAATCCAGATACTTCGGTGTTGCTTCCCTGGGCAAAAGTGGCGAAAAGAGTTGGCTATCTGATTGACAACCAACAGTTTTTACATTCTGCTGATTATTCCCGTATGCCAGATTATGAAAGGGAACGAATTGCAGGGAAAGTGATCAGCTTTTATGCAAGACTGCCAGAAGAAATTGAGCGTCCATTTAAACAGGATTTCTTCAATGAAGAAGCAAGAAAAGAATTACCTGCTATGCTGAATGATTCGGAACAGGCACAGAAACTGTTACAGGCGATGGACGATGCACTGGCAATGCTGCCATTGGATTTTGAATCAGTGAATGAAACTTATGAGAAGAAATTACAGCTTTTAACAGAAGTACATCAGTATGTGGAGGGATGCTATACAATTTTCCCGGCACAGGAAGTAGCAGAGCAGACGGAAGGCTTAACAGGATACCAGATGTCTTTATTTGACATTATGAGTAATTCTGAACCAGAGGAAATTACGAAAGAACCAGAAGTAGAAGAATCGGCTGCAGAAGTGGAAGAGATACAGAATGAAGAACCAGAGGCAGATTCGCATATGTCCTTTGAAGAAGCAAAAGAATTGTGGGAGGATGGCTTTTATGAGGATGATTATGTATTAAAAAGTCGTGTAGGCGAACTGATCTATGACAGCATGGATACAGTTGGAAAATCTGTAGAGGATTTTTCCGAGGAACAGATGGCTGTTATCCGAAAGTTGGCTGAACAGGAGCGTATGTTAGAACCAGTACTGAATCCAGACTTTTCACCGGAACAGATGCAGTTGGTTTCTGACATTTCGGAAAAAATCTGGAATGATAATGGCAGATGGCAGGAGGATATGATCGAGCCATATACAGATCATGTCATGAATCCAGAAGAAATTACCAGAGTACGACAGGAATTGGATTTACAAGAATCAGAATCTGAGCCGGAATCTGTAATTGTACATGAACAGTGGGACGAGAATGTATTTGAATATCAGGGGTATCATTTTGAAGCAGTGGGGATTCTTCCGCAAGGTCTGGAAGGGAAAGAACTGGTAAACCAGACAAGAGGAAATACAGAATTGCACTTGACTACCTACGAGCGAGAAGATGATATTTTATATTCCTATGCAGGATTCTACGAAGCGAGTGGTTCATCAAAAGCTGATATTTTCCGGTGTATGGAAACCGGACGAAATTATATTCCAGGGGAGAACGAACTGTTTGGCTATGAGGGAGAATTTTTACCATATCTGCAGAATGAACAGGTGCAGGAACAGGAACCTCATAATTTCCATATTACGGACGATGACCTTGGTGCTGGCGGTCCAAAGGCAAAGTTTAAAGCAAATATGGAAGCTATCCGGCTACTGAAAGAACTGGAACAGGATCAGAGATTAGCAACATCGGAAGAACAGGAAGTGTTGTCAAGATATGTTGGATGGGGCGGTATTCCACAGGCTTTTGAAGAAAGGAACAGTGCCTGGGCAGAGGAATACACGCAGTTAAAAGGAGTCCTCACGCCAGAAGAATACAGTGCAGCAAGGGCATCAACGCTGAATGCCTTTTATACTTCTCCGACAGTTATCAAGGCTATGTATGAAGCACTTGGAAATATGGGACTGAAACAGGGAAATATCCTGGAACCATCCTGTGGAGTTGGTAACTTTATGGGACTTTTACCGGAAAGCATGAGTGCTGCAAATATGTACGGCGTGGAGCTTGATCCGGTTTCCGGGCAGATTGCGAAACAGCTTTACCAGAAGAACAGGATTGCAGTACAGGGATTTGAGGAAACCAGTTACCCGGACAGCTTTTTTGACTGTGTGATTGGAAATGTACCGTTTGGGGCATATCAGGTCAGTGACCGCAAGTATGACAGATACCATTTTATGATCCATGATTATTTTATTGCAAAATCCTTAGACCTGGTACGTCCGGGAGGAGTGGTGGCAGTTGTCACATCAAGCGGTACAATGGATAAACAGAATCCGGAAGTCCGACAGTATTTTGCAAATCGGGCAGACCTGCTTGGGACAATCCGCTTACCGAACAATGCTTTCCAGAGAAATGCCAATACCAGTGTGGTTGCGGATATTCTGTTTTTCCAGAAAAGGGACAGGGCTGCAATCACAGAGCCAGACTGGGTACAGTTAAAAACTACACCAGAAGGCTATACAGTCAATTCTTATTTTGCTGATCATCCGGAAATGGTTCTTGGAGATTTCACAACAGAAAGTACCCAGTACGGAAAACAGGAAGTGACGGTAAAGGCAAAAGAGGGAGCAGATCTGGCAGAGCAGTTAAAAGAAGCGGTAAAGCATATCCAGGGAACCATCACAGAGCAGGAGATTTCGGATACGGAACTGGAAGAACAGGTGGTATCCATACCGGCAGATCCGAACATTAAGAATTTCAGCTTTGCACTTGTCGGAGAGGATATTTATTACAGGGAAAATTCTGTTATGAATAAGATGGAACTTCCCGTTGTGACAGGCGAACGAGTCAGAGGTATGGTTGCCATCCGGGATGCAACAAACAGGCTTCTGGAACGGCAGTTGGAAGAATGCAGTGATGAAGAGGTTGCCAGCTTACAGGCTGAGTTGAATCAGGTTTATGACAGTTTTACTGCCAAGTATGGACTACTCAGTAGCAATGCAAATAAAAGAGCGTTCAGCATGGACAGCAGCTATTGCCTTTTAACTTCCCTTGAATTTCTGGATGAAAAGGGCGAGTTGAAGAGGAAAGCAGACATATTTACGAAAAGGACGATCCGCAGGGCAGAGCCGGTAACATCGGTAGATACTGCAAGTGAGGCACTGGCAGTATCTATCGGAGAAAAGGCAAAAGTGGATATTCCTTATATGATGGAGCTTACCGGAAAAACAGAGGAGGAGGTCACAGAGGAGCTTACAGGTGTTATCTTCAAAAATCCGCTTACAGATAAATGGGAGCCATCCGACGAGTATCTTTCCGGGAATGTCAGGGAGAAGCTGAACATTGCAAGGCAGTTTGCAGAAAACCATCCGGAATATATGGTCAATGTGCAGGCACTGGAACGGGTACAGCCGAAAGACCTGGATGCTTCCGAGATTGAAGCAAGGCTTGGTGCAACATGGATTTCTCCGGACTATATTACAGAGTTCATGGCAGAAACATTCCATACACCACGACACCATATCAATTATGAGCGTATTAAAGTGCAGTATGCGGAAGTGACTGGACAGTGGAATGTAAAGGGAAAGAATGTGGATAGCAGCAATAATCCGCTTTCCACATCAACTTATGGAACACAGAGGGCAAATGCTTATAGACTGTTGGAGGATGCGCTGAATCTGCGTGATACAAAAATCTATGACACAATACATGATGCGGATGGGGAACACCGGGTACTGAACCGAAAAGAAACTACTCTGGCGCAGCAGAAGCAGGAACTGATCCGGGAGGAATTTAAAGAGTGGATTTTTAAGGATATGAGCCGACGGGAAACGCTCTGCAAGATTTATAATGAACGGTTTAACAGTGTAAGACCAAGAGAATATGATGGCAGTCATATCCAGTTTGTCGGAATGAATCCGGAAATTAAGCTGATGGAGCATCAGAAAAATGCGGTGGCACATATCCTTTATGGAAATAATACACTGCTCGCACACTGCGTAGGTGCAGGCAAGACATTCCAGATGATCGCAGCCGGTATGGAGAGCAAGCGTCTGGGACTGGCACAAAAGAGCCTTTATGTGGTTCCAAACCATTTGCTGGAACAGTGGGGAAGCGATTTTTTACGCTTGTATCCGGGAGCAAATATTCTGGTGGCAACAAAGAAAGATTTTGAACCGGCAAACAGAAAACGGTTCTGTTCCAGAATCGCAACAGGGGATTATGATGCGGTCATTATTGGACACAGCCAGTTCGAGAAAATCCCGCTTTCCAGGGAAAGACAGATTGCATTGCTGGAAGATCAGATTGCAGATATTACATTTTCTATTGAATCAGCAAAGACGCAGGTTGGGGAGCAGTATACCGTTAAACAGATGGAAAAGACGAAGAAAACCCTGAAAGCAAAACTGGAAAAATTAAATGACCAGACACGAAAGGATGATGTTGTGACTTTTGAGCAGTTAGGCGTGGACAGGCTGTTTGTGGACGAGTCACATTATTACAAAAATCTTTTTTTATACACTAAAATGCGGAATGTGGCAGGCATTTCACAAACCGATGCACAGAAAAGTTCAGATATGTTTATGAAATGCAGGTACATGGATGAGATTACCGGGGGAAAAGGAATCACGTTTGCAACGGGAACGCCCGTATCAAACAGTATGACCGAATTATACACCATTATGAGATACCTCCAGTATGATACTTTAATGAATATGGGAATGGGACATTTTGATTCGTGGGCAGCAACTTTTGGAGAAACAGTTACGGCAATTGAATTGTCACCGGAAGGGACGGGCTATCGTGCAAAAACACGATTTGCCCGTTTCTTTAATCTTCCAGAGCTGATCTCCATATTTAAGGAAACTGCGGATATTCAGACTGCGGATATGCTGAATCTTCCTGTACCGGAGGCAGAATATATCAATGAAGTATTAAAACCGAGTGAGGAACAGAAAGAAATGGTGGAAGCCTTTTCAGAACGTGCGGAGCAGGTCAGGGGAGGTGCGGTAGATCCAAGGGTAGATAACATGCTCAAAATTACCAATGATGGAAGAAAATGTGCATTAGACCAGAGGCTTTTAAATGATATGCTGCCGGATGCAGGGGAAAGCAAGGTAAATGCCTGCGTGGAGAATACTTTCCAGGTATGGGAGGATGGAGAAGATACACAGGCTACCCAGTTGATCTTCTGTGACCTCAGCACACCAAAAACTGACGGAACATTCAATGTTTATGATGATGTGAGAAACAAGCTGGTGGAACGGGGAATCCCGAAAGAGCAGATAGCATTTATCCATGAGTACAATACGGAGGTAAAAAAAGCGGAGCTGTTTGCAAAGGTGCGGGCCGGGCAGGTAAGAATCCTGATGGGTTCCACTCCGAAACTCGGCGCTGGTACCAACGTCCAGGACAGACTACTTGCACTACATCATCTGGACTGCCCCTGGAAACCGTCCGACCTGGAACAGCAGGAGGGACGTATTCTCAGGCAGGGAAACCAGAATGACAAGGTAAAAATCTTCCGGTATGTAACGGAAAATACGTTTGATTCGTACATGTGGCAGATTCTGGAAAACAAGCAGAAGTTTATTTCACAGATCATGACCAGTAAATCCCCGGTGCGTGCCTGTGAGGATGTAGATGACACAGCCCTGTCGTATGCAGAGATCAAAGCACTGGCAACAGGAAACGAATACATCAAGGAAAAAATGGATCTGGATGTGCAGGTAAGTAAACTGAAACTTCTGAAAGCAAACCACACCAGTCAGATCTATCGTCTGGAATCGGATATTGCAAAGCGGTATCCGGTACAGATTACCGCATTAAAAGAGAAGATTGCCGGTATGCGTGTGGATGCAGATGTAATAAAAGGAATAGATTTACAGGATAATGACCACTTTGCAATGACAGTCGGTGGAAAGCTGTATACCGATAAAAAAGAAGCGGGAGTTGCACTACTTTCAGCAGCATCCAGTTTGAAATCCGTAAAGTCAGCCGGGCAGATCGGGGAATATCATGGTTTTGCACTTTCTTCAGAATATAATTTCCTGTCGAATACTTATACCATGACAATCAAGGGAAAATGTTCTTATAAGATTGAGTTCGGAAAGGATACTCTGGGCAATATCCAGAGGATTCATAATGCACTTTCTGCAATCGGGAAAAAGCTGGCAGATACTGAGCAGAATCTGGAAACGGTACAACAGCAGTTAAAGACCGCACAGGAAGAGGTGCAGAAGCCATTCCCGAAAGAAGCGGAACTGAGTGAAAAAATGGAACGTCTGGCAGAACTAAATGCCATGCTCAACATGGATGAGAAAGGGGGAGAAAATCTTCTGGCAGATGAGGGCATTGGGGAAAATCCGGAAGTAAACGTGACAGAGGAACGACAGGATAGAATTGCTGACAGTGTTCATAAAACATCTATTCTGGAAAGACTGAAAGAACAGAAACAGCAGGAGCAGACAGGCGAAATACAGCAGAAACCAAAAAAGAAACACGAACAGGAGTTATAAAGGGTATCCCGTCAGAGTGACCATAGCTTTGGCGGGATTTTTCTATGGAGGATTTGATTATGGCAAATAGAGAAGAACAGTTAAAGCAGATTACAGAGCAGTTGGAACAGGGTGTTGCAGAAATATTCACATCAGAAAAATATACGGAATATCTGAATACAATGGCAAAGTTCCATAATTACAGTTTCAATAATACCCTGCTGATTGCTATGCAGAAACCAGAAGCAACACTGGTAGCGGGGTACCAGGCATGGCAGAAGAAATTTAACCGGCAGGTGAAAAAAGGAGAAAAAGGCATCCAGATTATTGCCCCGGCTCCGTTTAAAGAGAAACAGGAGATTGAAAAAACTGATCCAGAAACAGGTGAGATTGTGATCGGGGAAGATGGACAGCCGGAAACAGAAGTAGTAGAGCGTGTTATTACAAAATTCCGGGTTACGACAGTATTCGATGTCAGCCAGACCACAGGAGAACCAATTCCAGAGTTTGAGGTATCAGAACTGGAGGGGGATGTTCTGATCTACCATGATTTTATGGAAGCATTAAAAATGGTTTCCCCGGTTCCTATCCGCTTTATTGAGATTGACGGAGGAGCAAAAGGCTTTTATCAGCTTGTAGATAAATATATTGCGATCCAGCCTGGCATGAGTGAGGCACAAACCATGAAAACAGCGGTGCATGAAACCGCACATGCAGTATTGCATGATCGTGATCAGATGGAAGCGGAGGGCATCGTAAAAGATCAGCTTACAAGGGAAGTAGAAGCAGAAAGTGTTGCCTATGTGGTATGTAACCATTTCGGCCTGGACACATCGGAGTATTCTTTTTCCTATATTGCAAGCTGGTCTTCCGGTAAAA
>ERZ857693.2285-NODE-2285-length-19557-cov-18.562455_pt1 | contig 19557 bp, 7 predicted proteins | sample MGYA00519765_ERZ857693 | MGnify/ENA primary metagenome ERZ857693 (study PRJEB31778, sample SAMEA3449354) | human gut metagenome | biome: human gut; feature: human-associated habitat; material: faeces | place: United Kingdom | collected 2010/2012 ... | reverse complement strand
GTACGCCGCCGCCCGCCATCGAGCAGAGTTTTACACCTAATTGGGGATAAAACAGTTGATGGCGGGCGGTGGCATCGTACTGATTGGAATAAACCTGATTCCACAGCTTGCAACTTTGTTTGGATAAATAAATGGGTGGAATAACCGAAAAAATAACAGAGTTCATAAAGGATCTGCTAACAGGCTGGATCACATCAAACCTGGATACCATGTTTACCGATGTAAATACCAAAGTAGAAACGATTGCTACAGAGGTTGGGAAAACACCCCAAAATTGGAACAGTGGCATTTTTTCCATGATAAAAAATCTGTCGGATAATGTCATTGTCCCCATTGCGGGGATGATTATTACATTTGTACTGTGTTATGAGCTGATTTCCATGATTATGGAAAAAAACAATATGCACGATACGGATACGTTTATGTTTTTCAAATACATTTTTAAGATGTGGGTAGCGGTATATCTGGTTACTCATACTTTTGATATTGCGATGGCAATTTTTGATGTAGCGAATCATGTGGTATCCAATGCTGGCGGTATGATAACCGGTTCCGCATCTATTGATGTTACAGAAGCATTGAAAACGCTTCTTGAAACGCAGATTGAAGATATGGGAATCGGAGAATTACTGGGGCTTGGTCTGGAAACGATGCTGGTCAGTTTATGTCTAAAAATCATATCAGTCCTGATTACCGTCATTTTATATGGACGAATGATAGAAATATATCTTTATGTCTCTGTGGCACCTATTCCGTTTTCAACATTTACGAACAGGGAATGGGGAAGTATTGGAAATAATTATGTGAAGGCATTATTAGCGTTGGGATTCCAGGGATTTTTTATGATGGTATGTGTTGCGATTTATGCAGTTCTGGTAAATGCTATTACAGTTGCGGATAATCTTCATACAGCTATCTGGTCAGTTGCAGCATATACAGTTATTTTATGTTTCAGCCTGTTTAAGACCAGTTCCCTGGCAAAATCAATCTTCAATGCACATTAGGAGGAAACAAGAATATGGCATATGTTCCAGTGCCGAAAGATTTTTCAAAAATAAAGACAAAATTAGCACTGAATTTAACTAAAAGACAAATTATATGTTTTTCTCTGGCAGGAATTTGTGGGGTTCCGGTCTATTTGCTGACAAAAGCAGGACTGGGAACAGATGTGGCAGCAACGCTTATGATCATAGTGATGCTGCCATTTTTCTTTTTTGCAATGTATGAAAAGGATGGATTTCCAGCAGAGAAAATATTGCTTCACATTATCCGGCAGAAATTTTTAAGACCTGGAATCAGGGTCTATCGTTCCCAAAACTTATATGACCGGATTATAGAGTACGATAAATTAGAGAAAGAGGGTGCATGGCTTGAGAAAAAGGCAAAAGAAGCCAGGGAAGCGAGAAATCCGTTCCATTTCTTTAAAAAAGCAGACCGAAAAAAATAAGAAACAGAAAACCGGACTTACGAAAGAGGAAAAAAAGCGTCTGAAAGAACTTCGGATGATAAAAGCGGAGAATCAGAAGAAGAGGAAGCCTTTTACAGCGCAGGATACGATTCCATATAAGGAAATATATAAGGATGGTATCTGCAGAACGGATGATAACTATTATTCAAAAATGGTGCAGTTCTACGATATAAATTACCAGTTAGCGCAGAATGATGATAAAGCGGCTATTTTTGAGAACTATTGTGAGTTCCTAAATTCATTTGACAGCTCTGTTGAGGTACAAATTACATTTCTTAATCAACAGGTGAATTTTGATGAGTATGCAAAAAATATTGATATTCCAGAGCAGGATGACTGTTTCAATGATATCCGGAAAGAATATTCGGATATGTTGAAAATGCAGCTTTCCAAAGGAAATAACGGGCTTGTAAAAACAAAATATATCACATTTTCCATTAAAGCGGATAATCTGCGAAATGCAAAATCCAGGCTGGAGAGAATTGAAGCCAGTGTGTTGAATAATTTTAAGGTGATGGGAGCCATGGCAGAGCCTTTAAATGGAGTAGAACGTCTGAAAATTCTGCATGATGTGATGAATATGGACACAAAAGAATCTTTCCATTTCCATTATGGGATGGTTGCAAAAACAGGTCTGCAGACAAAAGACTTTATTGCACCTACCGGATTTGATTTTCGCAATGACAGCTATTTTCGGATGGGACAGACTTTTGGATGCGTGTCATATTTACAGATTACATCACCAGAACTTACGGATAAACTGCTGGCAGATCTGCTGGATCTGGAAGAGAATCTTATCATCAATATGCACCTGCGTCCCATTGATCCCAAGGCAGCTATTAAAAGTCTGAAAAGTACGCTGTCAAATATTCAGAAAATGAAAATTGAAGAACAGAAGAAAGCGGTCAGAAGCGGATATGATATGGATATTATTCCAACGGACATTTCTACATACGGAGAGGATGTGGAGGGATTGCTCAATGAAATCCAGTCCAGGAATGAGAAACTTTTTGAACTTACTTTTTTGCTGATGAATACAGCGGACAATAAGAGAAAACTGGACAATATTGTGTATCAGACGGCAGGAATTGCTCAGAAATATAATTGTAATATACGGAGACTTCAATATCAGCAGGAACAGGGACTTGTGGCATCACTGCCACTGGGAATGAACCAGACTGGAATACAGAGAATTATGACTACGACTTCTACAGCAATCTTTGTTCCGTTTACCACACAGGAACTTTTCCAAGGCGGTGAAGCTCTTTACTATGGCTTAAATGCACTGTCAAACAATCTCATTATGGTGGATCGGAAACGATTGAAAACACCTAACGGCCTGATTTTGGGTACTCCTGGTTCCGGTAAGAGTTTTGCAACGAAAAGAGAAATTCTCAATGTTTTCCTGATTACAGACGATGACATTATTATCTGTGACCCGGAGGGAGAATATTTTCCGCTGGTAAATGCCTTAAATGGTGAAGTTATTAAAATCAGTGCAAAAAGTAATGATTACATCAATCCTATGGAAGTGAACCTGGATGTTATTTATCATCCGGAGAAATACAGGATTAATGGCGATGTGGAGGATATTGATACCATTATTGCTGATAAAGCAGAGTTTATCACATCTTTCTGCGAGGTCATTATGAAGAAACCTCAAAATGCAGAATTAAATGGTGATGAGGTTTCCATGATTGACCTGTGTGTAAAAGACATTTATAAAAAATATCTTTACAATGATCCAAAACCGGAAAATATGCCGACTTTGCAGGATTTCTATGAACGTCTGAACTTTTATGCACCAGATAAACCAGCAGCACAGAACATTGCCAACAGTCTGCAGTTGTATGTAACAGGATCGCAGAATGTATTTAACCATCGAAGTAATGTCGATACGCAGAACAGAGTGGTATGCTTTGATATCCGGGAACTTGGAACCACACTACGAAAAGCAGGGATGTTGATTGTCCAGCATATGGTTTGGACAAGAGTATCACAGAACCGCAGTCGCAGGAAATCAACCCGTTATTATGTGGATGAATTTCACCTTTTGCTGAACCAGCCACAGACTGCTAATTATTCTATTGAAATGTGGAAGAGATTTCGTAAGTGGGGTGGAATCATTACAGGAATCAGTCAGAATGTAACAGATTTTCTTGGCTCTCTGGCAGTAGAAAGTATTGTGGGAAACAGTGATTTTATCCTGATGTTAAATCAGCACAGCGGGGATCAGAAGATCCTTGCGGAGAAATTGAATATTTCCAAGCATCAGATTTCTTTTGTAAATAACAGTAATGCAGGAGAAGGGCTGCTTTTTTACGGAAATGTAATCATACCTTTTGCAGACAGATATCCGCAGGATACCAGAACCTATGCTTTGATGAGTACTAAACCGGATGAGATTCAGACTTAACGGACAAAAAAGCAGAGGTGAGGTACATTGGGAAAACAAAAATATACGGCGAAAGAGAAGAAAGTCAGCCGTATGACCAGAAATGGTCTGGTTGAGGAAAATCTTGCAACAAAGGAGACCAGAAAAGTTACAAACAGCGATCAGGAGTTGTCTTATAAACAGAAGGATGTAGAACAGGCATTTATTACTTCTGAAAAGAAGAAAAACTCTCATAAAAAAGCTGAAAAGAAACAATTTTCCGAAAAAGTTCAGGAGGGAAATCCTGCCAAAAAAGAAGAGGCTGCAAACAGTCCTCCGGGAAAACAAAAAACACAGGGACGGTACAGATACCGGGACAAGCCTGCAGGTGTATCTGTGGATTCAGCGGTAGAAATACGTGAGCGCAAAGAAAAACACAGGAGCCAGTATCAGCGACAGAAAAAGAAACAGCAGAGACTGCAGTTTGGAAAACTGGAGACAGATGGAAGTCTGAAGAAAGAAAAGAAAACTTCGGCTGAAACAGATGGAGGACATTTTCAGGCAGAGAAGAATGATGTTTCTACAAACCGAAAAAAAGGAAAGCAGAAATATAGCCGAAAAACAATAAAAACTTATCAGGAAGTGGATAAGGCTGCAAGAAAACAGGAAGCTGAGAGGCAGAACAAAATTCCGAAAGATTCTGTTTATACCAAGAAAACAAATGAGGAACAGAAAGCAAAGGTAAAGTACCATTTATATTTCGACAAAAAAACAGGGAAAACGGATGGTAAAAAGAAAACCTTGTCTTCTGTTCCCAAGAAAGCATTAAAAAATGCAGTATATCAGAAAGCAGGCGAAGACGAAGAGGAAAACAGTGCTGTAGATGCAGCACATAAGCTGGTGCGTTCAGGTGAGTGGATATTACAGGAACATAGCAGTCGAAATATCCGGAAGAACCGCAGTCAGATACATAAAGAAAACCGTTTAGAGCAAAGAGCCTGGAAGAGTGCATCCAGGTATCAATATCAGAAATATCTGGAAGAACATCCAGAGATGCAGAAAAAGCTGATCAGAAAATTAATACAGAAGCAGAGGATTAAGCGAGAGTATCAGATGGCATACCGGGCTGGGAAGATTGCAAAAGAAACAAAAGACACCTCAATCCGGTCAGTAAATCTTGCTACTAAAATTGCAAGAAAGGCACAGGAAGTATTTGTAAGAAATGTAACTACTCTGATCTCAATGGGGTTGTTATTGATTTTGCTTCTTTCCGTAATGACAGGATTTGCTTCCTGTTCGGCTATGTTTTCTAATGGAATTTCTACGGTAATCGCTTCCAGTTACATTGCGGATCCGGACGAAATTGAAAAAGCAGAGTTGTATTATACGCAGTTGGAAGCCAGTCTTCAACAGAAAATAAACCAGATGGAAGCCCGGTATCCAGGAAAAGATGAATACAGATATAACATTGGTGAAATCGGCCATGATCCCCATACATTGATCAGTTATCTGACTGCCAGGTATGGGGATTTTAAGTTTGATGAGATAAAAGGAGAACTGGAAACAATTTTTTCTTTACAGTACGGAATCACCGTAGAGGAAAAAAGTGAAACCCGGCAGGAAACATCTACAATACAGGTAGGGCAGTCATTGGGAAATGTTGTGACCAGTGGATACTGTAACTGTCCTATCTGCTGTGGCGTGTGGAGTGGAGGACCAACTGCTTCAGGGGCAATGCCACAGGCTAATCATACGCTTGCGGTTGATGCTGCAAACCCATTTCTTCCAATGGGGACGAAAGTAGTGATGAATGGGATTGAGTACACCGTAGAAGATACTGGAAACTTTGCCCAGTATGGTGTCCAGTTTGATGTTTATTATGATAATCACGCAGTAGCTGAGGCACATGGTCATCAGACCTGGGAATGTTTTCTGGCAGAGGGCAATCAGAACTCTGTGGAAGTTACCCGTACAGTAACTGCAGATGTACTGAATGTTTCTGTTCAGGCAAAACCGCTTAGAAGTGTTATTCTGTCCAGAATGGAAGAGGATGAGCAGGAAATTTATGAAGAGGTCTATTCCAACAGAGGAAATTTACAGACATATAAAACTCCGGTTGAGTTAAACTGGTATGCCTATATCAGTACCTATTATGGGTATTCTGTAAACAATGGAACCGGGCAGACACAACTTCACAGAGGTGTGACGGTTAATGTACGACAGGGAACAGAAGTGAAGTCAGCGATGAATGGTTTTGTTGTAGATGTAGGATATAGCGGAACTTTTGGAAATTATGTAGTTACGCAGGATAAAAAAGGTGTGCAGATTAAATACGCTTATCTGCAGAGCATTTCGGTAGCAAATGGTCAGGAAGTAACAACAGATACTGTAATTGGTACAACGGGAAGTACAGGAAGTGCAACCGGAAGCCAGTTATATTTGGAACTGATCAAAGATGGGGAATATTATAATCCTGTTTTTTATATCAGTACCGGAGATAGCGGGCTGTATGGTGGAGGCGGCAGTTATGATGATGAGACTGTGCGGAGATTATTTGCGGAAGCAGACAAATATCTTGGTATGCCGTATGTATGGGGCGGTTCCAGCCCGGAGACTTCTTTTGACTGTTCTGGTTTTGTAAGCTATGTGTTTACCAATTCGGGTGTCTGCAATATGGGAAGACTTACTGCACAGGGAATTTATGACATTTGTATGCCTGTATCACCAGAAGAAGCAAGGCCAGGAGATATTATCTTTTTCACTGGGACGTATGATGCGGGAGAGCCGGTTACCCACGTAGGAATTTATGCCGGAGATGGACAGATGATCCATTGTGGAAATCCAATTCAGTATACGTCCATTAATTCTGCATACTGGCAGTCTCATTTTTATGCTTTTGGCAGGCCATAAGGAGGGGCGTATTTGAACATTGAACGAATAAAAGAAGAACTTGCAAGAACCTACGTTAAGATTGAAAAGCTACAGAAAAAAGCAAGGGATCTGGAAGAACAGAAGAAACAGGCAGAGGATATGGAGTATTTAAAAATTATCCGAAGCAATGGAGTTTCCGCAGAGGAACTTCAGTTGATGATTGATATCAGTAAGGAGGAACAAAAAAAGATATTGGAAACCAGAGAAAAGGAGCAGACAGAAAATGAAGAAATTTCATAAAAGAGCAGCTGTATTTTTAACCGCAGCTACGTTAGCAGGACTTCCGGCAGGAGCTTTCTTTTATAGTTCGCCCGGAAGTCTGACTGTATGGGCAGATAATGTAGAAGTGGAATCATCAGAAGAAAGCAGCCCGGAAGATGTTGATTTTTCAGATGAATCAGAAGCTGAAATTCTTGCAGATCCAGTGGAACAGGCACAGGAAGATGCAGGAAATGATGTGACGGAAACACCGGAAGTAGGGATTACCTTTACAGAACCCGAAGGCTGGCAGACAGATACGGCAACCGTAAAAATTCAAGTGGAAGATACAAAGAATACAGGTGCTTTTTCTATTGCAAAAGTAGAAGCAAGACTTTCAGAAAATGGAGGATGGTCAGACATAACCGGAAATATGGAAGTATCCATCTCTTCTAATTGTAGTGTTTATGTGAGAGTTACCGATCAGAATGGAAATACTTATGAGCAGAATCGTTACATAGAGTGTTTTGATAAAACCAAACCAACTATTATTGCGGCTGCGAAGAATGGGATACTGATCGTGCAGGGAGTTGATGCGGAATCGGGAATTGCTGCTTTGTATGTCAATGGAAATGAATTCACAGAACTGACGAATAATACGTTAAATGTCCGTTTGCAAAAAGCGGATACTTCCTATGAATACTTTACCCTGCAGGCAAAAGACAAAGCAGGAAATATGTCAGAGATCTATAAAGTAGGAAACCCTTATTATGAAAATCCAGATGCAGTAAAAGAGAATACAGAGGTTTCCGGAACGGAGCAGAATGCAGCTTCTTTGCCAGCCGATGGAACTGCAAGTAAGCCCACCAGTGCTACGGCAACCGTAACGGAACATCAGACAACGAACGAGACTGCTACTGCACCAACAGAACCAGAAAACACAGGAAATGAAACGGATACAGAAGCAGATACCGGACGGGTGCGGGGAGAAAGTTCTGCTTCCGGCATGTCAACAGGAACAGTTCAGGACAAAGGGGGAAAGGAATTTTATACGATCAAGACAAAAAGTGATAAGGTTTTTTATCTGATTGTAGATAAGGATAAAACGGATGAAAATGTTTATCTTCTTACAGAGGTAGGCGAAAATGATCTTTTGAACTTTACGGATACCAACATGGTCACACTTCCACAGAACCAGGCTATTGCAGAATCCGCACTGCCACTTGAAACAGAGAAGATCACAGAGACACCGGAACCAGAAGTTACGATCATACCGGAAGAAAAGGAAGAACCTGAGAAGAAAAGCAATAATTCCGGCACGATTTTATTAATGCTGCTGGTTCTGGCAGGAGTTTGTGGTGCTTACTATTATTGGAAATTTATGAAAGGAAGAAATACTTCTTTTGATTATGAAGAGGACGAGGACGACGATGAGGAGGAAGAAGATACAATTCGTGAGGATGATGAAGAATTAGAAGAATATGAAATGGAAGGTGAAGTAGAAGACGAAGAATCAGAGGAATAACTTTGTTTCACTTAATTACAGCGACAGGTGCAGAAAGGAGATAGAAAATTGCAGCTTGTAATTGCGGAAAAACCCAGCGTAGCCAGAAACATTGCGAAGGTGCTTCATGCCACAAACGTAAAAGATGGCTACCTGGAAGGAAAAGAATATCTGGTTTCCTGGTGTATTGGGCATTTGATTGAACTGGCTAGTGCGGATCAGTACCGGGATGACTGGAAAGCATGGAAATATGAAACACTTCCCATGATTCCGGAGAATTGGAAATATCAGATTAAAGAAAGTACCAAAGGGCAGTTTCGGGTTTTAAAGGAACTGCTTCACAGAGCAGATATCACAGAAGTTATATGTGCAACAGATGCAGGAAGAGAAGGGGAGTTGATTTTCCGTCTGGTATATAACCAGGCAGAATGTAAACTTCCCTTTAAAAGACTGTGGATTTCTTCCATGGAGGAAAAAGCAATTCTGGAAGGATTTCAGCAGCTGAAAGATGGACATGAATATGATGATCTTTATTATTCTGCAGTGGCGCGAAGTGAAGCAGACTGGCTGGTAGGAATTAATGCCACCAGACTGTTTACGGTACTGTATCACCATCGGTTGATTGTAGGTCGGGTGCAGACACCTACACTTGCAATGCTGGTGGAACGGGAAAAGAGCATCGAGAACTTCCAGAAAGAGAAGTATTATCTGGTTCATCTTCTGATGGATGGATTGGATGCTGTAAGCAGCCGGATAAAAGAGAAAAGTGCTGCCGTTCAGATGATGGAGGATATGAAGGATGAAACTGCACAGATTCTTTCAGTAAAGAAAGAGAAGAAAAAGGTACAGCCGCCGAAATTATATGATCTGACCACATTACAGAGGGAAGCAAATCGTCTTCTTGGATTTACGGCACAGCAAACCTTGGACTATACCCAAAGCCTTTATGAGAAGAAACTGGTGACGTATCCAAGGACGGATAGCCAATATCTTACAGATGATATGGAAGAAAATGCTCTTCTGGTTGTCGGGGCAGTAAATAGTATGTTTCCTGAAATGTCAATAAAGGGTTCAGAACCAGATATAAAGAGACTTTTGAACAGTAAAAAGGTATCAGATCATCATGCAATTATACCAACGGTAGAAATTACAAACATGGATTTAAAAGCACTTCCGGGTGGAGAAAAGGAAATTCTCATGCTGATTGCATCAAAGTTATTATGTGCATCGGAACAGGAATACATATATGAGAGTATTAAGACTGAAATTTCCTGTCATGGAGAACTGTTTACTGCATCTGGAAAGAATGTTCTCCAATATGGATGGAAAGAAGTGGAAGAACGGTTCTTTAAATCATATGGGAAAAATGCAGAAAAGCCAGAAGAGGAGGAAAGTGATTTTCCAGATATAAAAATAGGGCAGGTATTTGAATGTGTTGTTGTAAAATTTAGTGAACATTTTACAGCACCGCCGAAACATTATACGGAGGATACGCTCCTTAGTGCCATGGAACACGCTGGAAGTTCGGATACGATAGAAGACGCAGAGAGAAAAGGGCTTGGAACTCCGGCTACCAGGGCAGCGATTATTGAAAAACTGATTGAGAAAGGCTTTATTGAGCGTAAAAAGAAGCAGATATTACCTACAGCAGATGGAAGAAATCTGATCAGGATTCTTCCGGAAATGATCAAATCACCAAAACTTACAGCAGAATGGGAAAATGATCTGACACTGATTTCCAGAGGCCAGAAAAATGTAGAAGAATTTCTCTTCGAAATTGAAAAAATGGTTACCAAATTGGTAAGTGATAATGGACAGCCAGTGGAAGAATACCAGAAACTATTTTCAGATGGTCGGAAAGAAATTGGAAAATGCCCAAGATGTGGCAATAAGGTTTATGTGGGAAAGAGAAATTATTATTGTTCAGGAAGTGATTGCAGTTTTACTTTATGGAAAAATAACCGATTTTTTGAGAGTCAGGGAAAAATACTTGATGAAGCAACTGTCAGGAAGCTGCTGAGTGAGAAGCAGGTGCATTTCAAAGATCTGGTATCAGAGAAAACAAAAAGGAAGTATGAAGCAACTATAAAGATGGAGGTTTCAGAAACCGGAAATCCAAAGTTTCAGTTGATTTTCCCGGAACGGAAGAAAGGAAAAAAGAATGAAGAATAAAAAAAATATGAGAAGATTTTTGTCGGGATTCTTGGCAATGCTTACAGTGTTATCTACAATTCTATCTCCAATACTGTCCTATGCGGCAGATGTAGTGCCAGAAGAGCCACCGTTATACGAAAAGGTAAAAAATGAACTTGATGCAGATGAGGTGGTAAAAGCAAAAGATCTGGAACTGGAAACAGGCAGTATTTTTGAAGTGGAGAAAGATTTTACCGGACTGGAAATACCAGATGAAAAAAAGGTGAAGATCACTTTCCATGAGGCAAAAAATGAGGAAAAGCAGGACTTTACAACAGATTACGAAGATACATACAAAGCTGTTTATTATGTAGAGCCAGTAAGTGGCCACCCAATTTATCAGATCAATCGTAAGCTGATTGTAAAGGAAGCGGTGGTGCAGGTTGCTGAATCTGAGAATCAGGAATCTGTAAGCAACCAGGAAGATGAGAATGAAGCAGAAGGCGAGGAACCAGCCATAGGCACTGCAGAGAGTGAAGAACCTGTGCAGGATGAGGTAAATGTAGAAATTCCGTCAGAGGATAAAATCTATGAAGAAGTAACTCCGACAGAAATTCCGGTTGAGGAAGAGCCAATAGATACACCAATCCCGGAAAATCCGTCTGAGGAAGTTTCAACAGAAGAACCTGCCATAGATGATAATCCGGATACAGACAGCACATTTGAAGAAATTACAGATACAGATCCGGAAGAAATGCCAGAGGCGACAGACGACTCTTTTACAGATGGAACAGAGAAAACAGAAGATGCAGATGGAAATTATCAGGTAAATATTGTTCGTGGAGAGGAATTTCATATTGAGCTGAACCATGAAGATGGACAGTATCAGCCAGGAGAAACCGTTGTATTTTCCGGAGATATGCCGCAAGGCAGCTTAATTGCAGTAGGAACAACAAAAGTACAGGCAAACCAGACAGAGAATACAGAAGATTTATTGTATTCAGAGGTGACTTATCACGAAGAATCGGATAAATTCAGTTTTGAAATGCCAGCAGATGACATTGACCTAAGTGTTTCCATGGATCAGGCAGAAAACGGTATCATGTTACTTGCAACCGATACTCCATGGGATGATGCAACAAATATTGAAGCAAATAAATATTACTATTATTCAGATGGCCAGCTTCATCCGTTTGATACAGTTATGGGACAGGGTGGAAATGACAGCTACAAATATGTTCGTTACAAAGCAGGCGGAAAGACTTATACAGTAAATGCGTATTGTATGCAGCACTCCATGCAGTCACCTCCAAGTGGGACAACATATAAAAATATGGTTGAACTGGATGAAGGCGGAGATGATAAATATTTGAGAAAAGCCTTATTCTATGGATATGGCGGTCCAGGATGGGGACATACATTCAATGGATATAATGTAAAATCCATTATGGAAAAATATGGATGTAGTTCTGAGACAAGAGCCATGCAGCATTACCTGGTTGACTATTTATATGATGGCGAATCCGGATTTGGAGGTGCGCTTTCTACAACCGCTAAAAATATGCTGAAAGAGATTAAAGCAGCTCTTGCTAAAATGCCTGATCCGACAGCAATGAAACTTCTTCCAGGACTTTCCGTTAATGCAACGGGAAAGGAAACAGAAAGTTTTACCTGGAAGGCAAATGAAGCATTTACCATTACCATTCATCTGGAAAATGGTGTGAGCCTTGTCAACGAAACTACAGGAAAGACGGCATCTGGAAATGTCACTGTAAAAGGTGGAGAGAAATTTCATCTTGTAGCTACAACAGCCAATATGGGCAGTCTGAAAGGAAAGTATGCGATCACTTCCAATTTTCCCCTGGATTTCCATGCAATGCTTTTAAAACTGGAGAGTTCACAGGATATTGGATTTGGCTACTATACGGATTCCGCTGATCTGCAGATTACAGTTGACTGGCCGGAAGAAGCAGTTATCGAAATTACAAAGAAAGATGGAGATACTGGGAAAAATCTGGCCGGAGCCGTGTATGGAGTATATAGTGATAACGCCTGCACAAAGCTGATTGTTAAGATGCCGCCAACAGACAGCAATGGTTCTTCACGAGTAACTCTTACCAAGACACAGGATACTGTTTACTTAAAAGAGATTACAGCACCGGAAGGTTATGTTGTCCAGGCTTCTTCGTATGGAGTGAAATTAGTAGTTGGCAGTACAACCAAACAGACTGTAACGGACAAAGAGCAGAAAGGAAATCTGACCGTTTATAAAGAGGGAGAAGTTTTTGTAGGAGCTGTATCTGATGAAAATGGAACTTCATTCCAGTATGAGAAACGCCGTCAGAAAGGAGCCGTTTATAACATATATGCTGCTGAGGATATTGTAACAGCAGGTGGAAAAACAGTTTACAAAAAAGGCGCAGAAGTAGCGAAAAATCTGATCACAGGTGAGAACGGTTCTGTAACGGTAAAGAATCTTCCGCTTGGAAGCTATAATGTAACAGAAGCACAGGCCCCGGAAAATTTTTATAATGCAAAAGAAACAAAAAAAGTAACCATTTCTTATGCAGGGCAGACTGCAGAAGCGGCTTTCTCAGAGACTACCTTTACAAATGACCGTCAGAAAGCAGTGGTGCAGGTGATAAAGAAAGACAAAGATACTGAAAATACACTATCCGGAGGGCATTTTGCTCTGTTTGCAGCGCAGGATATGAAAACTGTGGATGGAAAAGTAGCGGTAAAAAAAGATGCTCTGATTGAGACTGCAATTACTGGTACTGATGGAAAAGCAGCATTTAAAGCAGATCTTCCAGTGGGATTTTCTTATTATGTAAAAGAAGTCCAGGCTCCGGCTGGTTATGTCAGAAATGAGAACGATACTTATTCTTTCCAGTTCAGTTATACCAATGATGAACAGGCAAAAATTTCTTTCAGTCATACTTTTGTGAATGACAGGGTCAGTGCTGCAATCTCTTTGAATAAAAAAGATGCCGAGACAAAAGAAAATAAGGCACAGGGAGATGCTTCCCTGGAAAATGCGGTGTATGGACTTTATGCAAGAAACGACATTACCCATCCAGATGGAAAGACAGGCGTTATTTATAAAGCCGGAAGCCAGATTGGTACGCTAACTACCGATAAAGAAGGAAAAGCAAGGATAGAGAATCTTTATCTTGGAGAGTATTACATCAAGGAAATTACCCCATCCGTAGGATATCTGGCAGACGAGCATGAATATGATCTTGTATGCAGTGATGAAGGTGATCTGACAGCGGTTGTAGAAAAAGAGTGTACCTCACTGGAAACGGTGAAGAAACAGCCGTTTGAACTTATTAAAGCTGCCAATAATGGAGACACAGATGCTGCATTACTATCCGGAGCTGGATTTAGTGCATATTTGGTATCTTCTTTGGTGGTAAAAGAGGATGGAAATTATGATTTTTCCTCTGCAGAGCCGGTTGTGATCGGTGAAAATGGAGCAACAGAAATTTTTACAAATGAGAAAGGTTATGTAAAATCCATTGCAATTCCATATGGAACATATCTGGTGAGAGAAACTACAACACCCCATAATTACAAACCTGTAGATGATTTTATTGTCCGGATTACAGAGAATAAACCAACAGAGCCGCAGACATGGAGAGTTCTTTTGGACAAAGAATTTTCTGCAAAACTGAAAATCATCAAACAGGATGATGAGACTAAAAAATCAGTTTTAATTCCGGGAACAGAGTTTAAAATTTATGATATGGATCATGAAAAATATGTAGAGCAGGTAACTACATACCCGACAACTGTTACACATACCTCATATTTCACAGATATAGATGGATATCTGATACTGCCTCAGAATTTAAAAATTGGTCATTATAGAATCGAAGAGGTAACAGCACCGGACGGTTATACCATTAACAAAAATTATGTCGAAATACAGGTGGATACCAATACCCTGTATCAGACGGATCCGGTTTCAGGTGATGCGGTCATTGAAGTGGTATATGAGGACCATTCGGTGAAAGGAAAACTCACTGTACAGAAAAAAGGAGAGGTTCTTTCGACCTATAAGAATGATTTTAGGTATGAAGTTCAAAACCTTTCCGGTGCAGTATATGAAGTATATGCTGCAGAGGATATCTATACAGCAGATTTCCAGAAAGATGATACAGGAAAAAGAATCCTGAAATATGCAAAGGGTGAAAAAGTTGCAGAACTGACAACGGATGAATCCGGAAAAGCAGAGCTTGATAATCTGCCTCTAGGAGAATACAAAGTTGTAGAAAAGACTGCACCGGAGGGATTTGTATTAAATGAAGAAGAACAGAAGATTTCTTTCGTCTATGCAGACCAGAATACACCAGTGATCTCACAGAGTGCAGAGTTTATAAATGACCGCCAGAAAGTAGAAGTGTCAGTTGTGAAAAAAGATGCTGAAAATGAGAAAGGGCTTTCTGGAGCAGAGTTTGGTCTTTACGCAAAAGAGGATATAAAAGCAGGGGATAAGGTACTGGTAAAAGCAGACGAACTGCTTACAAAAGCGGTAACAGGTGAAGATGGAAAAACTGTTTTTGAGCAGGATCTGCCATTTGGAACTTATTATATAAAAGAACTGGCAGCACCAGATGGTTTTGTATCTTCAGATGAGCAGATTGAGGTGACTGCGAAATATCAGGGACAGGAAGTAAAAACAGTAAAACTGGAAACCGTTTTTAAGAATGAGCCGACAACAACTGAATTTACGAAATCAGATATTACAACAGGTGTGGAACTTGACGGAGCAACACTGACGGTTTTGGATTCAGACGGAAAAGAAGTAGAAAAATGGACTTCTGTAAAAGGAAAAGCTCATGTAATAAAAAGACTCCATGTGGGAAAAACCTACACACTTCGGGAAGAGTTTGCACCATATGGTTATCTGCAGGCGGAGGAAGTGAAATTTACAGTTTCTGATACTGCAGATGTTCAAAAAGTAGAAATGAAGGATGCTGTTCCGGTTGGACGAATCATCATCAATAAAAAAGGTGAATTTGTCAAGGAAGTTACCTGGAAAGATATGCTGGCAGGCGGCATGGACGCAGCATTTGGCTATGTTACAGGTTCTTTGAAAGATGTTACTTTTGAAATTTATGCAGCGGAGGATATCAAGGCTGCAGATGGGGAAAGCAGTGATTATTATAAAAAGGACGAATTGGTAGCAACAATTACGACAGATGCTCTTGGATATGCAAGATCAGAAGATCTTCCTTTAGGCAAATATTATGTAAAGGAAAAAGAGACGGCGGATGGATATGTTCTGGATGGAGAAATCAGAGAGGTTGATCTGACTTATCGTGATCAGAATACTCCGGTTGTGACTTATGATGAGGACTGGCAGAATAACCGCCAGAAAGCAAAAGTAACTGTAGTTAAGAAAGAAAAAAATACAGACCGTGTTCTGGAAGGCGGAGTATTTGCACTTTATACAAAGAATGATATTTTAAATGCAGAAGGCGAAGTAATCCTGAAAGCAGATACCATGATCGAGCAGAAAGCTACGGATCAGGATGGAAGAATTGTATTTACGGCAGATCTTCCAATCAATGGCAGCTACTATGTAAAAGAAGTGCAGGCTCCTGCTGGATTTGTGACAACAGAAGAAATCAAGGAATTTGATTTTGCTTATGCGGGAGAAGAGGTTGCAGAAGTATCCTTTGAGTTCACTTATGAAGATGAGCCAACTACTTTTGAAATCACAAAATCAGATATTACAACCGGGGAAGAATTACCAGGTGCAAAACTGAAAGTATCCGATTCAGAGGGAAACGTTGTGGATGAGTGGACATCCGGAAGCACACCACACATCATTAAGGAACTGGAAGTTGGAAAGAAATATACATTAACAGAGACAATTCCTGCTGATGGCTATGCAACTGCAGAATCCATTATGTTTGTAGTAGAAAATACTGCAGATATACAGAAAGTAGAAATGCAGGACGATACAACAAAAATTCTGATCAGTAAGGTGGATATGACAGATGGAAGCAGCGAGGTCAAAGGTGCGAAGCTGTATATCCTTAATGAAAACCAGGAAGTTATGGAAAGCTGGACGTCTGGTGATCAGCCCCATTATGTGGAGAAACTTCCAATCGGTACTTATACATTATTGGAGGAAACAGCACCGAAGGGTTACATTGTGGCAAATAAAGTGACATTTGAGATTAAGGACACCGGAGATATTCAGGGAGCCAAAATGGAAGATGAACAGACAATGGGCAAGGTGATCTTAAATAAAACAGATAAAGATACCAAGAAGCCAATGAAAGATGTAGAATTTGCCCTTTGTGACAGTAAAGGTAAAGTTCTGGAAACTCTGGTAACAGACAGTGCCGGCCATGCAGAATCAAAGAATTATCCGATTGCGACTTTTAAGAATGGGCAGTATAAAAAAGCAATCACATATATCCTGAAAGAAACAAAAACACTGGATGGCTATCAGCTTGATGAAACCGAGCATAAGATTCAGTTTGAATATGTCAATGACCGTACTCCTGTGATTGAATATACTCTGGATCTGACAAATAAGAAAGCTCCGGAAAAAGACACTCCGGAAACATCAGAAAACCAGGGAGTCAGCACTCCTGGTTCCCATGGTTCTGATGCGACTTCTGTATCCAATTCACCAAAAACAGGAGATAATACAAATATTGCTATTTTTGTGCTGGCACTTGCAGTATCAGCAGGATGTCTGGGAACTGTAGTGACAGTTAAGAGAAAACGCAAATGGTAATATAAATAGTGTTCTGGGGCTGTGGTTACTGCACAGCCCCATTTTGAAAAGGAGAAGAAATTGAAATTAGGAGCAAGAATAAGAAAAATCCGTATGTTTCGCAACATAACTCAAAAGGAATTGGGACGCAGATTAGGATATGGGGAAAGTAGTGCGGATGTGAGAATCGCCCAATATGAAAGTGGACAGCGTACACCGAAGCAGGAAACGCTTATCCGGATAGCAGAAATATTGGAAGTTGATGTCCGAAATTTTTTAAGTCCTGGAATTGCGACAATGGACGAATTAATGGAAACTTTATTCTGGATGGATGAAGAAAATAGAGGGCTTTTTCATCTGTTCCTGCTAAATGATTCAGAAAGTGAAATAGTTGGAATCACAATGAGGGATAAAAAAACAATGTCTTATCTGCAGGAATGGATGGGGAAAAAGCAGAAATTGGGCGATGGAAGAATCACAGAAGAGGAATATCTGGAATGGAAACTGCATTGGCCAGAGAATAAGAGAAAAACAGAATATAAAACCGTATGAAGTAAAAAGGAATTGCTTTGCGGAGAGTTACCTGTTAAAATATTACTGGAGTAACCGTGTACAGGGTTGGTAAAAACCTCCTGGATTTTCAGATTCCGTTAAGGGATACAGAAGAAGGGAGGTGGAGCGAATGGATACATACGAAGTCTTGAGCTTATTGTTCTTAGGCGGTACGTTTCTGATTGCTTTGCTTGCCTATTTGGATAATAGGGACAACAAGCGAAAAAAATAGCCTACCCTGTCTGCCAACAGGATAGGCAGCTCTCTTTGAGAGCAAAATAAATTAAAACCTAATCCAGGAGCATCCACCTTGTGGGCGGTTACTCTTTTCAATTAGAATATAGCATTTTCTCTCCGAAAAGTAAAGTACATTTTATGCAGCCAATTCTAAAAAAGAGTGGGCTGTTTTTTTATTGATAGGAGGGAAGTTTAATGTCTAAACTACAGGACATCCGAAACTTGGTGCAGGAACATGCCGTATCAGTGAGCAGTTCGCCAGGGGATTGGATGGATTATATGGACACAGCATCAAGGTTATATCGTTATTCTTTTTCAGACCAGCTTCTGATCCATGCACAGCGTCCAGACGCAACAGCCTGTGCATCACTGGAACTATGGAATGAAAAGATGTTACGCTGGGTAAATCGTGGTGCAAGAGGAATTGCCTTGTTTGATGAAACCTGGCAGAATACCAAACTTCGTTATGTGTTTGATATTTCGGATACCCACATGGTAGCCGGAGGCAGAAGCCCATATCTTTGGAAGATGCAGGAACACCAGAGAGAAGAGATCCTCACCCATCTGGCAGAAGTCTATGCTCTGGAAGAAAAGGATGCGGCAACTTTGCAGGACGCATTGATGGCGGTCGCAAGGGAAATGGTCAATGACAATCTGGAGGAATACCTGGATGGATTGGAATATGCTGTAGAAGGTACTTATCTGGAAGATCTGGATGAGGTGACGATCCGCAGTGATTTTCGTCAGCTGGCAACAGACAGTGTTTACTATCTGCTTTCCAGGCGATGCGGGCTTGACCCGATGGAACTTCTGGAAGAAGAGGACTTCATGCATATCACAGATTATAACCGTCTGTCAGTTCTCACCTTCCTTGGAAATGCGGCAAGCCAGCTCAGTGAGAGTATTCTGATTGATATTGGAAAGACCGTACATAAAATTTCTCTGGAAGAAGCGAGAAAAGAGGTTGAAAATTCCAATGAAAGGAATTATAATAACTTTACCACGTTAATGCGTGAAACTAAAAACCGGGATGCAGAAACGAAAAAAGAAGAAAATATTGAAAATGAAGGAGGAACCGATTATGGAACTGACATATCATCGCAAGGGAGATTACCTGTTTCCGAATCTGACCGTCGAAGAGGAAGAAGTGACGATCGGGAAATACGGGATGCTGCGGAGGACATTTCTGAAGGAACACAAGAACAGCCTTTATCAGAGCCTGTTCCTGACCGGGAAGCTGAACAGCCATCTGGAACAGATCGAGAAAGCAGCACAGGAGAGAATGGACAGCCAGATGGAGAAATTACTGGAGAAGAATCCGGCACCGGACAAGGAAGCAGATCCGATGGCATGGACAGCACACATGAACGCACTGATGGCAACAGCGGAAGAGAGCATCTTGACGGAATTGGTATACA
>ERZ857693.2283-NODE-2283-length-19581-cov-2.658404_pt1 | contig 19581 bp, 23 predicted proteins | sample MGYA00519765_ERZ857693 | MGnify/ENA primary metagenome ERZ857693 (study PRJEB31778, sample SAMEA3449354) | human gut metagenome | biome: human gut; feature: human-associated habitat; material: faeces | place: United Kingdom | collected 2010/2012 ... | reverse complement strand
TTCTTCCGCATCGTCAAAGTCATCTACTGTAACATATCCAACAACCATTTTATAAAGACTTTCATCCATCTCTTCTTTAAAATCCAGATTATAACTATTTGCAATAGTAAGATTCTGTACAATCTTATTATATGTATGATTGTAGTTTGACATGGAAATGAGCAAATATATAGATATAGCAAGAAAAGGCAACGCCGCCACAAGCGTTACCCCTAGTATTTTCTTTCGAATTGAAAATTTTACATCCTGTCTATCCATTTGATACTTCCTTAATTCATCATTTTTTATCATTGTATCATTTTCAATTCTTAAACGCAATTAGGGACATAGTCAATCAACGCTTGACTACATCCCTTAATATTAAAATGTCAATTCCATCCTCGTTCCTTTTCCCAACTCGCTATCTACATGGATCTTTGCATTGTGCAATATTGCGCCATGTTTTACGATAGATAGTCCCAGTCCGGTTCCGCCGATTTCTCTTGAATGGCTCTTGTCTACCCGGTAGAATCGCTCAAAAATCCGTTCTTTTTGATCTTCCGGAATTCCGATTCCTGTATCTGTCACGATAATCTTCTTTCCATTCAATGTATTTCCAACCCAGATGCGGATTTCTCCGCCTTCTTTGTTATATTTGATGGCATTTTCGCAAATATTGTAGACCATCTCATCTAAAATCTGCCGGACTCCATTGTAAATAACGGATTCCCCGGTCAGTTCCATGTGGACTTTCTTCGCCGAAGCCTGTGGCGCCAGGCGGCTTATAATTTCTCTTGTCAGCTCATAGAGATCTATATCTTCTTTCTCCAGTTCGACTTTTCCTTCGTCCAGATGTGATAACTTGATGATATCTTCTACTAATGTAATCAATCGCCTTGCCTCGTTGTAAATTTTCTCTGAGAAACGTGGCATATCTTCAGGTTTCACAATTCCGCTCTTCATAATCTCGGCATAACCTGAAATTGAGGTAAGCGGCGTTTTCAGTTCATGAGACACATTTGCCGAAAATTCTTTTCGCATATTGGCAATGGCTTCTTTTTCTTTGTTCTGCTTATCAATGCTCTCCAGAAGCGGTGTCAGCTCTTCATAGACTTCGTTTTCCAGAGGTTCCTCCAGATCCAGTTCATTAATTGGTCGAATCAGCTTTGCCACCTGCTGTCTGGAAAGCAGATATGCAAATGCAAGAGCCACAACTGCGATCAATCCCATAATCGGCAGGATTGAAATTGCTGTGTGAAGCGCTGTGTTCATAGTTTTGGATACACGAAGTACATTTCCATCCGGAAGAAGCTTTGCATAATAGAACATTTCCTTGCTCATCGTCATGGATCTTCTGACTTCCTGACCAGTACCATTCTTATGGGCAGCCTTGATTTCCGGACGATTCTTGTGGTTCTGTAAAGTCACCGCGTCTTCCGTAGAATCGTACAGAACATCGCCTGCCGGATCAATCAAGGTAATTCTTGTATTCTTTTCTACCTCGTCCATCTGTTTTAAGTAATCTGTCCCGGATATCTCGATTGCCTTTACAATATAATCCGCTTCCTGCCGCGTCTCCCGCTCCATTAAACCTACATTCTGTCTGTAGATAACCAGTGTGGTCAGCGCATATGCCGCCAGAAGCGTCACTGTGATGACCATGATCATACTATGTTGAATTTTGCTTCTAAGTTTCATATGCGTACCTTTCCAAGCGGGCTTGCGCCTCGCTTTGGGGACGGGGGAGCCTCTTGAGCGGGCTTGCGCCTCGCTTTGGGGACGGGGCATACTCGCCTTGGCTCCGTTGCTCCCGTCCCCTTCCCGTCCCCTGTTATTCACTCATGCGGTATCCGACGCCGCGGACGGTTTCGATCTTCTCGCCGCTTTTGCCAAGTTTCTGTCTGAGGGTTCGTACATGTACATCGACAGTTCTTGTCTCTCCGTCGAAATCGTATCCCCAGATGTCTTCCAGCAGACAGTCTCGTGTCATGACAATGTTCGGGTTCTTCATAAGGCGCTTCAAGAGTTCATACTCTTTGAGTGTCAGTGTCACGACTTCTCCGTCTGCAGTTACTTCATGTTTTTTCGTATTCATCTCAATGTCACCAAGAACAATGACGTCCTGTGGATCCTGTGCATCTTTCTGTGTTCTTCGAAGAACTGCTTTGATTCTGGATATAAGCTCCATCATTCCAAATGGTTTTGTGACATAATCATCTGCTCCGGCATCCAGCGCTTTTACTTTGTCGTACTCAGAGCCTTTTGCTGTCAACATAATGACCGGAATATCACGGTTCTTCGGTGACGCTTTTAATTTGCTTAAGAGCTCCAGCCCATCCATTCCCGGAAGCATAATATCTAATAAAATTAATTCCGGTGTCTCCAGTGCCAGTGCTTCTAAAAATTCCTTTCCATCCTCAAAACCACGCGCTTTAAAGCCCGTGGTCTCAAGTGTATATATGACTAATTCTCGAATGTTACTATCGTCTTCTACACAAAATATCATACTTTGCTCTCCTTGTGGATTCCTGTAATTGAAAATTCTACCCACTCTGCAATATTGGTCGCATGATCTGCAATTCTCTCCAGGTATTTTGCGACCATGATCAGATCAATGGCTTCCTTTCCACCTTCTCCGCTATTCTTGGAAATGTAATCAATCAGCTGTTTTTTATTTTCCTCGAACATCTCATCTACAACATCATCGTATTCGATAACAGCACGTGACAACTCCAGGTCTTTTTCCACATAAGCATTCACACTGTCCCGAACCATCTTTGCTGCTGCTTCAGACATCTTCACAATAACCGGAATATCTGCTGCCTCAGCCTTCTTTTCAGAAATAATAATCTCCGCAATATCAGATGCCTGATCTCCGATTCGTTCCATGTCTGTGATCATCTTAAGTGCCGCTGAAATCTGGCGAAGATCTCTTGCTACCGGCTGCTGCTGTAACAGAAGCTTCAGACAAAGACGTTCGATGTCTTTTTCTAACTGGTCAATCTCTTCATCTGCCTCCTGGACAGATTTCGCCTCGTCAATCTTACCATCTTCCAAAGCCTTCGTTGCTCTGGTAATTGCAATCTCACACATCTCTCCCATATGGGTCAGCTGGCTGTTGAGACGTTCCAGCTGCATATCAAACTTATTACGCATATCTTAACCGAACCTCCCTGTAATATAGTCTTCTGTACGCTTGTCAGAAGGAATAGAGAATAATTTTTCTGTATCGTTATACTCGATCATTTCGCCCAACAGGAAGAATGCAGTATTGTCAGATACACGGACAGCCTGCTGCATATTGTGAGTTACCATGACAATAGTATAATCTTTTTTCAGTTCCATCGCAAGGTCTTCAATCTTAGATGTTGAAATCGGATCCAGTGCAGAAGTTGGTTCGTCCATCAATATGACTTCCGGCTCTACCGCAAGTGTTCTTGCGATACAAAGTCTCTGCTGCTGTCCACCGGAAAGTCCAAGCGCACTTTTATGAAGCCTGTCTTTTAATTCATCCCAGATAGCTGCCTGTCTTAAGCTTCGCTCCACAATCTCATCCAACTGCGATTTTTTCTTGATTCCGGCAATTCTTGGGCCATATGCCACATTGTCATATACGCTCTTCGGAAATGGATTTGGCTGCTGAAATACCATTCCGACACGGTAACGCAAAGTAATTTCATCCATATCCTTATAAATATCTGTGCCATCAAGCAGCACCTTTCCATCGATCTTACAATTCTCTACCAAGTCATTCATGCGGTTCAAAGTCTTTAAAAATGTAGACTTTCCACATCCGGACGGCCCAATAAAAGCAGTAATCTTATTTGCTTCAATCTGCATATTTACATCTTTTAATGCATGGAAATCACCATAATGCAGATTCAGATTACTGATATCAAATTTATATTTTTTTGATTGATCTGCCATAATTTTTTATCCTTTCTACACACTTTCACCTGACGTCTTTTTATTGATATGTCGGCTCAAGGCATTTGCCCCGATACTAAATAACAGAACAAGGATCATCAAAACTGCCGCTGACAGATTGGCAAGATTCGGATCTTGTCCATTGATCTGTAAGCCCCAGATCTGTAATGATAACGTCTCTGCCGGACGAAATACATTTAACGGACAGGTCGGTGCTGCCAGGTTCCAATTACCCCAACGGATATCTGTTCCGGAACCAGTTGTATAAAGAAGCGCTGCCGCCTCACCAAATCCTCTTCCTGCTGCCAATATCACACCCGTCATAATTCGTGGAATACAGGCCGGAAGAAGTACGTGATAGATGGATTGCCACCTCGTTGCACCAAGTCCCAGACTTGCCTGAAGATAATCATCTGGCAGTCCATTGATCGCATCCTCTGTCGTCGTTGTAATAACTGGAATTGCCAGTATGGAAATGGAAAGTGCTCCGGCAAGAAGACTTTTTCCAAGTCCGAAAAACACAAGGAATACCAAATATCCAAACAAACCGACTACGATAGATGGTAATGAGGAAAGTGTCTCGATGCAGATGCGAAGAAACTTGGTCAAAAATCCTTTTTTTGCATACATAGACAGATAAATTCCTGCAGTTACTCCAAGCGGTACGGAAAATACCAGCGATATGAATACAAGATAAATCGTATTGAATAACTGATTTCCAATACTTCCTTTTCTCAGAAAGCGGAACATTTCCGGAGTCGCACCACTGAATCCTTTTATAATCACATAAGATGCAAATGAAATTAAAAGTGCAAAAAAGAAAACTGCGATCAGATAGAATACGCCTGTCATTACGCTATTGGTTCCACGCGCACGTTTTATTCTGTTCATCTTCTCGTCTCCTCCTTACTCTTTGTCTTTCTTCGGTCTGGAGAAATAATGGATCAGCAGAATAAATACAAGAGACAATACGAATAACAGTAATGCCATTGTCCAAAGTGCTGTCTTCATCTCTCCACCTTCTGTCGCATTTCCCATCTGTGCCGCAATCTCCGTTGTCAGACTCTTTGTCGTAGAGAAAATGCCAGTTGGAAGTGCTGTCGTCTGTCCGATAACCATTGCAACTGCAAGCGCCTCACCAAATGCTCTTGCAAGTCCAAGGATAATACCGGAAAGAATTCCTGAGCCTGCTGCCGGAAGTACAACTTTATAGATTGACTGCCATCTGGTCGATCCCAGTCCATAAGCCGCCATACGATAATCTTTCGGAACAGAACTTATAGAATCTGCTGCCACATTACTGATCGTTGGAAATATCATAAGTGCGAGTACGATTCCCGCTGCCAGTATAGAATGTCCGACCTGTAGTCCAAATATTTTTTTAATTGCCGGAATCAACACTGTCAATCCGACCCATCCGTATACAACCGATGGAATACCTGCAAATATTTCTACAATCGGACGATAAAACTTTTCACCGAATTTCGGTGCAATTTCAATCATAAAGATTGCTGATCCCAGTGCAAATGGTGTTGCGATCAAAAGTGCAAGTCCGCATGTACAAAGAGAACCTACGATAAAAATCAATGCTCCGACCGTACCACCGCCTTCGGCATTATCTGCCGGTCCCCAATCTGCTGAGAACAGAAAGTCTGAAAGGGAATGGTGGAATATGGTAAATGTGCCAGAACCTTTATATACAAGGAATGCTCCGATACAGATCGTGATTACGATAACCAGAAGGCCTCCGGCCGTCATAAGTCCTCTCCAGGCATATTCTTTTGCAAACATACTTTGTTTTTTATTCATATCATTCACCTGATTTTCATAAGAAATGGCATGGCAGACATTGCTATATTTTCGTCTGCCCTGCCACTTCTCGTTTTTCCTGATTAGTGCTCTGTCTTTGTCATCTTAGAAGAAACGCCATATCCAAGTTTCTCCATCTGGCTTCCATATTTGTCACCTGTGATGTAATCAAGGAATGCACTTACAACTTCGTTTGGCTCACCTTTTGTATACATATGCTCAAATGTCCATACTGGGTACTCTCCACTGTATGTGTTCTCAAGTGTAGGCTCTACTCCGTCAATTGCAACTGTCTCAACTCCTGCATCACCAGTCAGATAAGAAAGAGCAACATAACCAATTGCACCCTTTGTATCTTTTACATTTGTAAGAAGTACTCCTGAATCGTCTGTCTCCATAGATGCATTGGAAGCTTCTTCATTTCCGTCTAATGCATATTTCTGGAAAGTAGCTCTTGTTCCTGAAGATCCTGGTCTTGTTACGAGTACGATGTCCTCATCTGGTCCACCAACTTCTTTCAGTTTGTTGTCTTTCCTGTGAAAATGCTGATGAGCTGATCTTTTGTAAGGCTCTTAACTCCTGCCTTTGCAACATCCTCATTTACGATTGGTGCCATTGTAATAACACATACCTGATGATCTACAAGTTCTTTTGCTTTATCTGCATCCAACTTATCCTCAGCGGCTACATCAGAGTTTCCGATATCAACTGTTCCTTCGGATACCTGCTTCAGTCCTTCTCCTGATCCTCCTGCATCAATTGTAATAGATACGTCCGGGTTCTCATTTAAGAATGAATCTGCTGCATCATCTGCCAGCGGTTTTAATGCTGAAGAACCAGCTGCTGTAATTGTTCCGCTTAAGCTTTCTGTCTTTGTATCACTTCCTGTTGAATCAGATCCTGCATCTGATTTTGATCCGCCACATCCTGTTGCCATTCCTGCAACCATTGCTGTTACTGCCATTATTGCAATAAACTTTTTCAATTTCATTTTCGTAATCTCCTTTTGTCTTGTACAATAATTCTTTTTTTATTATTTACCTCGTCGACAGTTATTATCATAAAAGGAGAATGTAAAATCAAAAACGGGCGGTTTGTAAAATGTTTGTAAAGTAGTCGGGAATGTGTTTATAAATAAAAAAAGTCACAAACACAAGGTATTTCCGATATCAGTTGCGCCGCTTATCTCAGTATGATTATGTAAACTCGCCTGAGAAACGGCTCAGACAATACATAATCATACTGGCTATGCTCGCTGATATTTCGGAAATCTCCTTGATTGTTTGGGACTTTTTTTATTTATACACTTCATTTATCGCTCTTTTCAAAGCATTTTATTAATATATTACTTTCAACTATACTATAGTAGACATATTTCTTTTCTCACTGGCATTAATTTTCCATTTTGAGTTATCAACTTTCAAACTATATCCACAATAGGAACAGCAGCCTTTCTCATCTGGAACATAATTGGCGCCACAGCTTGGGCATTCTTTTTCTATTACAATGTCCTGTCCTTTTGATTTTAATCGATTAGGATGTAGTGCTCTTGAAAGCGTCCAGTTTTCTTTTTCGTTTTTCGCGACAATATGCTGATCATTTTCCAAAATAGTCCTGCGCAGTTTTGCACTCACTGAAATTGTCGTTGTATCTTCTGTATTTTCTACACTTTTTATCTTTATATCGTCAACAATATATGTCAGTAGTTCCGGTGTGAGTACGGATTTATACAATGCTTCATTGATGTTACTTGCCAGCCAGCTTTCGTCATATCGGACAATCTGTTCTTTCAACTTTTCCTCTTTCTCTAATTTCGGAGTTATGAAAGAGAGCATTCCAAAAGCTACTAAAATGGTCAATACAAATGCAAGACCAAATGCAAGATACATATTTGTGATGAAGCGTATACATGGAACTGCCGGTAAAAATAGTGCCAGGATCAGTCCGCCTGTGTATAACAGATTCCTTGCATTCGGATCCGGAAGGTGATAGATTCGAAAATCTTCTGTCTGCCAATCGTAAAATTGGCTCTGTATAAAGGCGCCACAATAAGGACAATTCGTTTCGTTTCCTTTCAAATTTAACTGTGCACCACAGCTTGGGCAAGTCATCTGTGAATATTCACTGTAAAATGTCTGTTCCTTTTTTCTGTCCTTATCTGCCTTATCTGTATGTCGAATGTGACGTGACTGACGAAGTAATATCGCACCGTAAGGATAGATTGTTTCATGAAGTACTTTTTTCTTATCTTTGCTTAGATATTTGTCCGAAACAGACGCTTCTACGATAACTTCTCTCCATTCACGTCCGGCATCGCTCCAATGTCTGAAATCTTTCTTTTTTTCATTCTTCTCCGACAATTTTTAAAATGAAATTGTCTTGCCAGACCTCTTTTTTTCAGTTGCTTTGTCTCGTGCTCTATCTTATCCTGAAAAGTACGATCCATTCGAATTCTGCTATTTTGCAAACTGCCGCCTTGCATAAATGCCAGCAGCCCTTCCAGTTCATCGGATATTTTTTTGGTATTCCCTTATCTTTTAAAGTTGCTGTCTCTGGTTTTGCTAATTTTCTTTTTACAACCGGATACCAGTAATTCGGCAATAGATGCTCGAATTTCCATTCAAATGCATTACTTGCAATTTTTACGCCCAGTATAACCGCCCATGCAAGTGCGATTTCAACTGCCCCAGCCCATATCATTGACATAGAATCACCTCTTTATTACAAACATCAGTACACCGCCAAGCATAAAGATCAACGAAATCGCAATACTAAAAATCTGCAATCCAATCCCTGCGGCACCACCTTCTTTTATTGCAGTTTCCATATCCATATCACCTTTCATCAAATATTCCGTCATTCCAGGTGCTTTTTTTAACGTTTGTCCGTCTTGAATACCGATAGCCGTCACCTTATCGCCATCCTTGAAATCTGCATAACTATAAGAATAACGGATATCATTTTCCAGATAATATTGGTAAGATCTTTCTGTCTGATCCAGTGGTTCTATAAAATATCCCTGACTATATGATGGATCCGATACAAAGGCGTAACCAAGTTCTTTTAATACCTGTTCATCATAGTCTTTCCAGGTGCCGGTCATTCGGATCATATGGATAAAATCCTCGGAAAGCGTGTATCCACCAACCATTCCTTCTCCTATATATTCCTCCGAAGCCCCCTCTTGATTCCACACTAACTTTTCCTTCCAACCATCCTCATCATTTTGTTTTCTTTCATACTCCGTCCTCTCTTTCTTGCGTGAAATACGAATACTGTCTAAGGTAAGCCCCATTTCATCATCATACGCCGGTTCAACGAGCTTAAAAGGCGCCGATACGATAACGGCTTTTCCATCATTTGCCGGATCTACCGTATCTGTCGTGACATAGACGGCTTCACTTAAAAGCTTCTTTGCCTTTGGATCATCCACAAAAATCATTTTTATTGAAGCAATCATCAAAAAAAATCCAATACATATAAATAAAATTCCACCTAATATTCTTTTTACCATGACCCTTTTCTCCTCTCCTATATGATTTACCTGCCATGAATCTTTTTTCTTGTGATAAGCCAAGTATTGTTTTTTTCATTGTATCATGAAGAACTACTCCCACAAAAGCAAAATCCACCTTCAAAAATACACAGATTTTTGCCTCAAATTTCGTCAATCATTTTCCTGAAAATTAGATCTTTCTATCCTTGTGGATGCCTTACAAACCTGTTATACTATTTCAACTAAAAAAGACAAATCATCCAATATTTTAAAGGGAGGTTGCCTTATGAAAAGAAAATATTTATTACTCTTAACAGTATGTTGTTCCTGCCTGTTGGCTGCATTTATATGCTCCGGCTGCAATAACCGTGACTCGTCTCAAAAGCATACCGCCGTCAAGAATCATACATCTGCAAAAGAAACGGTCAAACCTTATTCAGACTTCAAGTATGCGGATCATTTCAACCGTTCCAACCTTTCCCTGACTGACCGTTCTATGGATTCTATCGATATCGATACCTTTAAATCTACCTTTAATGAATTTCATACCGCTCTTGACAGTGACCGGGTTCTTTTCCCAGTTTTCGCGCCATTTTTTCTCGATTGCCTTATGATTATAAGGGATCTTTGACATCTTTCCATTCCTCCTGTTTTCTAAATAACTTTTTATGTTTGATTTCCACCTTCAGAGCCTGCCGGAGGCTTTTTGTATAACAGAAAATGTAATTTCCTGTTATACAAAAAATGGATGCCTCCTGTAAATTACAGGAAAGCATCCATGCCAAGATTGTTTTATTGTTTGATTCTTGATACGACTTTAATATCCACGAATGATGTAAGCTGCCACTTATCGCCCTGGTTTTCTACGTTATACTTACATTCCTGGGTCATAAGTTGTAATGGTTTTCCTTTTACTTGTACATAGTAAGTTTCTCTTGTGGATATGACGCAGTTATTGGCGTCTGCATATGACACGTCTGTCAGTTCATAGGAATCCAATCGTTCTGTAATATCACGCAAAACATATTTTTCTTGTTCTGTGTATATCGGGCTTCCATTTTTCAAATATCCGGATATCAGAGAAAAATCGGATTTATTCATGGCGCTGTCGAAGTTCTTCAGATAGCCTTCTACTGCTGCCTGAGGACCGTCTGTGTATATATCCCTACTCTGGGCACTCATAAGAACGTTCGGAGTGTATGTGTATTCACATTCTCCGCCATAATCGATACTGTGGTATCCGGCTTGAATATTTGCGGTATCCCCGACAGTTGCACCTGTATTATCTTCAAATTCCACCAGATAGAGCTGTTTTTCCATCTGATAGATTTCTTCGTATATCTTATCCATGGAAGTTACATCGCTGACGTTATAATACATACCTCCAGTCTGAGTTGCAATATCATTTACATCGGCATAATCAATGGAACCGATTCCAATAATAAATACCGGTACATGATAGCGATTTGCAACATTTACCACATCTTCTTTTGTACAGTTACTGTAATTGTCATTTCCATCAGTAAATGCAATCACACATCTTGCACCGTTCTGTGCTGCTACACGTTCAACAGCTGTGTAAAGTGCATCGTAAAGACTTGTCATATCACCTGTAACAAGATTATTGATATCATTGGTCAATGTTGCAGCATCATCACTGAATTCCTGTTCCAGACATACTCCGGTTGAAAATGATGTCAATTCCACGAGATCTCCTGCGTCAAACTGCACGCTTCCGACAAAATCCGACATTACCTGTTTTGCCTCGTTTAGCGGTGAACCATCCATACTTCCACTGACATCAGCTACCATATCTACTTTCAATGCTTCTTTTTCGTTCAACTGGTTCGCTGATTTCACGACCTGTTTTACATACTTTGCATTTGCATCCTGCTTATTGATATAGAAAAATGCATCATCCAGATTTTCAATTACATTTCCGGTTGTCTTATCTTTGATACTCATATATAGTTTTACAGTTGGAAATTCACTGGCATCAATCTGCTGGATGGATACGACTGCTTGATTCTTTGGCTCTTCCTTTTCCAGTTCATATTTTACCAGGTCCAAAGATCTAAATCATACAATTTCCATGTTCCACCATCATCAATGTAATACAATGTATGTTCTGCATCTTCTGTCTCTGTCTCTCTCTCCTTGTCTCCATCATAGTAGACATAATTCTTTTCCCATTGAGCATCACCTTTGATCGTCACCTCAATCAGTTGTTTCTGATCTCTTGTGATCATCTGTGCCTGAGCCTCACAATTCGTTATTGTATAGTTCAGAAACTCCCAGCTGTTATTTCCATTTTCAAAATAATCGTCCCTCGCACTCTCATATTTTCTGATTGCAGAATCTTTTTCATCCGCATACATATTATTCAAAATATCGAGATCACTGAAACGTTTGTTTGCGGCAGCTCCCTGGAAAATGTTGTTCAGATCTTTTACTGCCTGATCTGCCATCTGTTCCACCGTAGCCTTACTGTATCCGGCTGTCATAACAGTAGGTTCATCGTATGACTCAAGTACAGCACTTGTAGTCTCAATGTCAGAACCGCTGATTTCTACATAATGACTTGTTCCAAATATCTTCTTAATAGTATAGGTGTCCATTCCTTCAATCTCATCCTGGGATTTCAGTTTTGAATCTGGTGTAATTCCATCAATTTTAATCTCTGCACCTTTCGGAACCGCTACAGAAAAGTTTTTTGAAAGAAATGTATCCGCTTCATCAACTTTCCATGTAAGACCTCTTCTTTTTACCTTTACATCGATTCTCTGAACGCCATTATCGCCTTCGTATTTTACACGATATGTGTTGCTTGTCTTTTTGCGGATCTTCTGAACTTCCAGATCCTCATCCCATTTTATTCCATTGATAGTCTGGGAAGTAACAAATGCCTGCTTTGACATAAAGTCTCCGGAATCATTAAGATAAAGTGTATCATAAACCTGATTCCAGTTTCCGTCACCCATCCCTTCCACATAACGCTCTACCACACTTTTGACGCTGAATTTTGCCTGGAAGACCATAATGAATATTAACAGACTGATCATTGCGATTGGTATCTCTATCAGAAGCATCTTATTTATCTTCCCAAACGGCACGCTTTTCTTTGTTGTTTTTTCTCCTGTTTTTTCATAAGAGGTTTCCTTTTGATTTATACTTCCCGGCATTCCTGTAAGTTTCGTTCCGCAGTTCTCACAGAAAGCCGCACCCTCTACATTCTTATATCCACATTCTGGGCAAAACATTTCTCATCCCCCCTGTTACTCATACTTCTTGATGATTTCGATGTTGGCACGTTCCACATCATTCAATCTGGAATCTAAATTTGCATCGAACTCGTCCGGACTAATGGTTCCGTTATACCAGCTTTTGCTATCAAAATACTGCTGCAGTGTCTGGTCGTTGAAACGTCTTCCATGTCTGGCAAGAATTTCATTTCTTCCAATTCTGAGCTGGTCTTTTGATATTCCGGACACCTCTGCATCTGTTAGAAGTACTGAGGAGCTATTCGGAAAAATGTAATCTTCCGTGTTCTGTACTGTCTGGGAATCCTCTGTTGTCTGTGAATCCTGCATTTTGCTCTTCTCATCTGCACTTCCAGTCCCACCAGCATTCACAACAATATCTTTGTCGATTGCAATCGTCTGAACTTCCCCCTCATCTGAAAGCTCTGCTGCCTCTCTTGCAGCTTTAATATCTTTCTTTGGAACAGCAGTCTCAACTTTCTTTCCTCCACCGCCAAATATTCCTATTACAATGCTTCCTACAAGTAATACTACAATTATGACCGCCAATAACACTACTGGCAGTTTGTTTTCCTTTGTCTGTTCCTGCATAACTTTTGTTCCCGTCTTTCTTTTCATTATTTTATAATCCGGAGACAATCACCCATTTTCCATCTACTTTGACCACTACAAGTGTAATATCCTGTGTATCTTTTTCTCCGTCTTGTTTTAATGTTGCCTCTGCTTCCAGAATATATCCCGCCTTTGCATCTTCAGCAATGCTGTCCAGAACATAATAATCATCAATCAGAGTTTCTTCCAGATCTTTTTTTGCAATTTTTTCTTTATCGGTAACTTTAATCGTAATTTTATAATCACTGTCCAGATCAAACATATAATCTACAATATCATCCGTCATCCATTCTGCATACTCATCCGGCACTGCTTTTTTCATCAGATCAATATCCTGCTTATTGAATGCTTTTTCCATGTATTTGACAGGTTTTAAATATGCCGGTGACAGAACGGCTTTGATTCCGAAAATTACAAGCAAAATTACAAGAATCGCTGCCGGGATTGCAAGCAGCCATAAATTTTTATTTTTCTTCACTGGTGCAGCAGATCCTGCCATCTGCTGATACTGCATATCCTGGGCAGTAAATCCCTGCTGCTGTGAAGACACTCCTTGTCTCTCTTCATTAGTTCCTGCTGTTGCCGCACTCTGTGCGCTCTGTACCTGCTTTACCGGGTTTCCACACACAGAACAGAACCTTGCTCCTTCTTTCAGCTCATTGCCACATTTTGAACAAAATTTTGCCATAGCTGTTCCTCCTTACTCTCTTCCTTATCTTCTTTTTTCAAGAATGCCTCCGACAGTCTCTTTTAACCGAATTTCAGCTTCTTTAGAACTCCCCTAAACTCTTGCTCCACATGATGTACAGAATAACGCATCTTCTTCCAATGGTGCTCCACATTTTGCACAGCATGCCGGATTTTTTTCTGTTACCGGCTCTTGCGTATCGTCTACTTCAGTCACTGTTTCCTCTGAGACTTCAGCCACTGTTTCCTCTGAGTCAACTTTCTCGGATTCAGATTCCTCTGGCATAGCCTCTGCTACTGTCGTTTCAACTACCTCGTCTGCTTCCGGCACTGTATAGGTCATTGGCTGCGCCGGCTGTGTATTTAACCGATTTCCACACTCCGTACAGAATAAGGCTTCCGCGTCATTCAAAGCTCCACATTTGTCACAACATTTTCCAGGTGCTGGCTGTGCCGGTGCAACCGGAGTCTGATTCAGTGGCGCTCCACAACTGATGCAGAATTTTGCACCTGCGTTGTTACCAAATCCACACTGCGGACATTTGTTTGTAGCTGCCAAATTATCCAACTCCTGCTGATATGCCGCATTTTCTGATTTCAGACGATTAATCTCTGCAAATAACTCCTGATATTCTGTTCCCTCTTCCTGTCCGTGTGCTTCATAATATTTCAGACCAACCTGGTAAAGCAATTTATCTACCATCTTATCATTGTTCTTGATCAAATTTCCCAATCTGACATTCTCCGTTGCATTCTTCGCCTTCTGAGAAACTTCCTGTCCTGCTGTTGTAAGTGAATCTTTCATTCTGTCAAAAAAAGCCATAATTATATTTCCTCCTTGGTGTCAATATTGTTCTTTTCTACTGCCTCTTTCTATGTCTAATAGGCATTTTTATCTGTGATAACTTTGTTGTTTCTACTATACCACATTTTCACATACGCAAAAAGAGACAGGATGGATTTCTTTCCACTCTGTCTCTTTTTCAAGAATGCCTCGGCATTCTTGCTGCGAGGTGCGCGTCATGCAATTGCATGACATACTTCTACTGCGCACCTCTGCAATCCTGCCGGAGGCTATATCTTTTTTATAATCTCTTATAATACTTTTGATAAAAATTCTTTTAATCGTGCATCTTTCGGATTTTCAAAGAACTCTTTCGGAGCCGCTTCTTCTTTAATAACTCCCTCGTCGATAAATACAACTCTGGAAGCCACTTCTTTTGCAAATCCCATCTCATGTGTTACAACTACCATGGTCATTCCTTCGCTTGCAAGCTGCTTCATCAGTTCCAGTACTTCACCTACCATCTCTGGATCAAGTGCTGATGTCGGCTCATCAAAAAGAATGACATCCGGATCCATAGCAAGTGCACGTACAATTGCAATACGCTGTTTCTGTCCACCTGATAACGTCGACGGATATACATCTGCCTTATCTTCCAGACCGATTCTCTTAAGAAGGGACATTGCCTTTTCCTTCTCTTCTTTCTTGATCTGCTCTTTTGTCAGACCTTCAAGTGATGCATCTGCCCCACCTTTTCCGAATAATTTCTTTCTCTTTGCTTTCTTCAGATCCTGGCATCTTGTGTAAACCGGTGCAAGCATAATATTCTCAATGACTGTCTTATTATTGAACAGATTAAAATGTTGGAATACCATTCCCATATGACGGCGGTGAATATTAATATCCACCTTCATATCTGCAATATCTACACCGTTAAAAATAATCTGTCCGGACGTCGGATCTTCCATACAGTTCAGGCATCTTAGGAATGTACTCTTACCGGAACCGGACGGTCCGATAATTGCTACGATGTCCCCTTTATTGATGGTTATATCGATGCCTTTTAACACTTCGACATCACCGAAGTTTTTTTTCAGATTAATTACGTCTATCACTCTTCTTCAGGCTCCTTTCCATCAATTTTATCAGTAAGGAAATAATCAATACCAGTGCAATATAAATCAGTGCCATTACCAGGTACGGAACCATGAATTCATAGCTGTTACTTCCAATATAGTTAAATGCAACATAGAGATCTGCTGCTCCTACAAAACTTACAACTGAAGTCTCCTTGATCAGGGAAATAAACTCATTTCCAAGAGTCGGGAGAATATTTTTTACTGCCTGTGGAATCACGATTTTCATCATGCTTGTCCCAAAGCTTAAGCCAACTGCACGACCGGCCTCCATCTGTCCGGAATCCACAGACTGAATTCCACTTCGCATAATCTCTGATATATACGCACCACTGTTGAGTCCGAATACAAGCATGGCTACCTGTACTCCTGTAATTTTCAGTCCGATGATTGGAAGAAGTACATAATAAAATACCAACAGCTGAACTACCATAGGTGTTCCACGAAACAGTGCTACATAAAAGCTGCAGATGCCATTCAATACTTTTGGCAATGTTTTATACTTTGGAAGTACACGCACTGTTGCAATCAAAGTTCCAACAATGATACCAATGATTAAACCTGTCACTGCAATTAACAGTGTATTCTGCAGACCCTGAATTACTTTTGCATAACCATTCTGTTCCACAAAAATCTCTATAAACTTGTTTACTTTCTGATCAAAATTACCCATAATCTCTCTCTTCTTCTAATCTATCACTTGAGAATTACTGCATCTCGTTGATAGATTCTGTAATAGCTGATGCAGGTGCTGCATCGATGATTACATATGTGATGTTTCCATTGAGCATATCCTGAACTGCAAGGGAACCACTCTTATATGTTACACACTCTGCAGGAAGTCCAGGGAAATCCCAGTCCTCGCTTCCTTCTACATAATACTGACCTGTTGTTCCGGCCTGAACACCAATCTTGTCAGATTTCTCTGTCTTAGCCAGAAGTGCTGCTACATCGTCTGCGCTCTTGCAGTCATCAAATGCAGTGTTGTCGCTTGGTACGATCAGTCTCTGTGATGCTGAATAGTAAGAATCTGTAAATGTTACATACTCTTCTCTCTCTTCATTGATTGTAAGACCTGCCATAGCAATATCACATTTCTGCTGGCTTACAGACAGACAAACTGCATCAAAATCCATGTTCTCAATTACAAGCTCTTTTCCAAGTTCATCAGCAAGAAGCTTAGCGATCTCCATATCGATTCCGTAGTAGCTGTCTCCCTTTGTATACTCAAATGGTTCAAATGCTGCATTTGTAGCAACTACAAGCTGATCTTTGGAGCTGTCGAGTTTTGCAGATTCAACTGCCTCTGGCTCTCCGCTTCCAAAATATTTGTCACAGATTTTATCTAATGTTCCGTCACCTTTAATTTTCTCAATAAATGCATTTGTCTTCTCAAGAAGCTCTGGCTGAGTCTTATCTACTCCGAATGCATACTCTTCATTTGTAAGGTCAATATCGATAACCTTTGCTGTTTTTGATGATGAACCGCCCTTGGAGCTGTCCTTTTTGTCTCCTGATCCGCCACATGCTACTAATGAAAGCGCACATGCTGCAACCAAAAGTACGCTGGTTAATTTTTTCATTTTCATAACCCTGTCCTCCTAAAATTTTATTCTGCATGATTATACATATTTATTGCATAATACATATTTTAACACGTTTCAGCTAAAACTCAAGTCCATTTTTATCCAAGCAGCATCTTAAATAGTGCTACCAGAATAATCAGTGCACCTAATATAATTCGATAATATCCAAATACTTTGAAATCATTCTTCTTGATATAGTTCATCAGGAACTTAATCGCAATAACAGACATTCCAAAAGAAACTACACAGCCAAGCATCAGGAATCCGAATTCTGCTGCTGTAAAGTGGAATCCGAATTTGATAAGCTTCAGTGCACTTGCTCCGAACATGACCGGAATTGCCAGGAAAAATGTGAACTCAGCTGCCACTTCTCTGGATACTCCGATGATCAGCGCGCCGACAATTGTTGCACCTGATCTTGAAGTTCCTGGTATCAGGGCCAGCATCTGGAAAGCACCGATCCACAACAGCATCTTAATATCCAGTTCAGAGATTCTGCGGACAGCCGGTTTTCTTCCTTCATTACGGTTTTCTACTATAATAAATAGTACACCATATACAATCAGCATCACAGCTACCGGAAGCGGCTTATAAAAAATCTTATCCAGAATATCATCGAAAAGCAATCCCACTACAGCGGCCGGTACACAGGCAATCAATACTTTGATCCACATCTGCCAGGTCAAAAGCTTCTGTTTTTGAGTCTTCTTTGGTGAAAACGGATTCAACTTATGAAAATACAGAACAACGACCGCCATAATAGCACCAAGCTGGATGACTACGTTGAACATCTCCATAAAAGCATCACTGAGTCCCGGTTTTAAAACATTCCCCACCAGAATCAGATGTCCTGTACTGCTGACCGGAAGCCACTCCGTGATTCCTTCCACGATTCCGAGCAAAATGACTTTCAATACGTCTAACATTAGTTACCCTCCTATTCAGTTTTTAATATGTATTTTTCTATGAATCTTGCCACGCCTTCTTCATCATTGGAATCTGTCAATCTGTCTGCTGCTGCCTTCACTTCCGGCATTCCATTCGCCATGGCAACTCCCATTCCGACTGTCTTAAGCATCATCGTATCATTGGATCCATCACCAAATGCCGCAATTTTCTCCCGACTGATCCCGAATATCTCGCCCAGTTTCAAAAGAGCCATCCCTTTATGGACACCTTCTGCATTGACCTCAATATTATTCTCCAATGCTCCGGTTGCTTCCACTCCTGTCACTTTACGGATACGCTTCCATGCTTCTTCCTTGTCAGTCTGGTATCGGAACAAAGCCTGTACTTTATCTGTCCCTCGATTCTCTGCCTCAAACTTCTCTTCTACACTTTCAACAGGGACACGAGTATTAAGAATATATTCGCCCATGGCCTTCGTCATGACATAGTCCTGAATATGGACAAGCTTCTCTTTCTCTGAGTAACCGATTCCATCGTAATACACATCTCGTAGTGTATCATAATCTGAGAAAATATCCAATATTTCGCGCGCTTTTTCTACCGAAATTAACATTTCTGATAAAACTTGTTCTGTTTTTGTCTCCAAAATTCTGGCACCATTGGCTGTCACTGCATATTTTATAAACGGAAGCTCCAGAAGTTCCTTTGGAAGTCCACATAATGGCCGTCCCGTCGCCGGTACCAGAATCACTCCCTGATCTGCCGCTGCCTCCAATGCTTTCTTCGTTCTCTCCGTCAGAATCTTGTCCGTTGTCAGAAGTGTTCCATCCAGATCAAAACCAATCATCCTGATGTTCATCTCTTTTCGTCTCCCTTACTTTTTCAGCACTTTCATCATCTGTTTCTTTGATGGTACCTGTCCCGAAATAACAAGCTTTCCGTCAATCATGACAGACGGCGCTGTCATAACTCCAAGCTTTACAATCTCTACCAGATCTGCAACACGCTCAATCTCCGCGTCAATCCCAAGCTCCTCTACACACTCTGCTACAATTGCATTCGTCTTATCACAGTTCTCACAGCCACTACCAATTACTTTTATATTCATATCTGACTCCTTATCTCATCACATTCACTAAAAAAGGTCCACCGGACCTTTTTGTCGTATGCTTGGCAACTAAAATTCCATCCTAATTCTTCAGATCCATCGGAAGTCCGACACACTCATCCCACGCTTTCTTAATCTCTCGGATCAGTGCAATTCCAATCTTGGAGATAAATACAAGTTCTGACTTCTCCTGCGCTTCATATGGCGCATAATCCAGTTTCTTTCCAACTACATCGACCTTCTCCCAGCCTTCATTTTTTACCTTGAAAAAGCCTTTCGCTCGATAAA
>ERZ857693.2276-NODE-2276-length-19618-cov-9.517303_pt1 | contig 19618 bp, 18 predicted proteins | sample MGYA00519765_ERZ857693 | MGnify/ENA primary metagenome ERZ857693 (study PRJEB31778, sample SAMEA3449354) | human gut metagenome | biome: human gut; feature: human-associated habitat; material: faeces | place: United Kingdom | collected 2010/2012 ... | reverse complement strand
CCCCACTGCTGCCTCCCGTAGGAGTCTGGGCCGTGTCTCAGTCCCAATGTGGCCGATCAACCTCTCAGTCCGGCTACTGATCGTCGCCTTGGTAAGCCGTTACCTTACCAACTAGCTAATCAGACGCGAGTCCATCTCTAAGCGATAAATCTTTGATCATAGAAACATGCGAATCCATGATGTTATGCGGTATTACCATCCGTTTCCAGAAGCTATCCCACTCTCAGAGGCAGGTTACTCACGTGTTACTCACCCGTCCGCCACTAAGAACATTAAGCAAGCTCAATGTTCTCCGTTCGACTTGCATGTGTTAAGCGTGCCGCCAGCGTTCGTCCTGAGCCAGGATCAAACTCTTTATTTAAGTTGTATATACAGACGCTTCGCGTCTTTATATCGATCCTAGCAATTACGATTCGCTCGCAATTACCTTTGTGATTTTTTTGTCTTTTCTGACTTCTTAAAGTTCCAATCTCTTGGAATCTCAAGGGCTTTTTGCTTGTAGTGCATTGTTCAATTTTCAAGATACTTTCGAAGCAGCTTTCGTGCTGCAACTTTTATATTATATCACCTTCAGAAGTTTTTGTCAAGTAAACATTTTGTGAACTGAAGCTCAACCTGTTTTCTTTCCGTTCCTTCTCGCCGTGACCAGCTTTTCCATTTTATCACATTCTGTCGATTTTGTCAAGTAAACATTTTATGAACTGAAGTTCATTCCATATTCTCTTTTCCTTTTCCTCGACAGCCTGTCTAAAACAGTCAGTCTATTCATTCTACCACACTTCAAGCTTTTTGTCAAGTGAACTTTTCTTGAACAACTTCAACTGCTCCCTGTCGATCTCCCGATCCGTTTCACAGCTTCTGTTATCCACAAGCTTCCTCAACTTTCGCTCTCGTGCGACAGCTTTATTATTATACCATGCGTTTTCGCTTTTGTCAAGTAAAATTGATGTAAAATATTCCTGTTGAATGTTGTCTATTTTGCCCTATTCGTCGTAATCATCAAACCAGTCTGCATCATAATCATCATAATCCGCACCCTCATACGCATCATCGATCTCATCGGTATCGCTGTTGTACTCCGGAAAAGAATACTCCCGCTTACGTGTGACCACGCTGTCGGAGTTGTCGTATGTACTGGTTTCTTCTTGGGGTTCTTCTTGACTTTCTTCATAAATCGAATCAAAACTGCTCGGCTCTGACGGTCCCTTTTCGCAAAGCTTCACCATAAAGAAAATCAAAAAGATCACTCCAATTGCGACTAAAATTTTTTTATACATGCTCATTTCGCTCCTGTCGCAGGGATTTTCCCATATAATATCTCTTATACATTTTTCATTTTCTGTTGTCAAGTATATCATAAAAAGGACACTCTGTTTTTTACAGAATGCCCTTCATGATGTTTATAGAACGACAGCGTCCTTACGCCATCAGCTTTACCATAACCGCTTTCTGTGCGTGCAGGCGGTTCTCTGCCTCCTCAAAGATCTCGTTGGCATGTGCCTCGAATACCTTTGTGGTGATTTCTTCTTCGCGATGTGCCGGCAGGCAGTGCAGTACCATTGCGTCATCGTGAGCCTGTGCCATGACTTCATCGTTGATCTGATAGCCGTGGAATGCCTTTTTCCGCTTCTCTGCTTCGCCTTCCTGCCCCATAGAAGCCCATACGTCGGTAATTACCACGTCAGCGTCCTTGGCAGCCTCCAGCGGCTTGTCAGTCATCTGGAACTTGTTGCCGTACTGTGCCGCAAAGTCCAGTACCTCCTGATCCGGCTGGTAGTCGTTCGGGCAGGCAATGGAAACGGACATGCCGACTTTCAGGCAGCCCACGATCAGAGAGTTTGCCATGTTGTTGCCGTCGCCGATAAAGCACATCTTCAGACCGTCGAAGCTGCTCTTGAACTCCCGAATAGTCATCAGGTCTGCGAGGATCTGGCACGGGTGGCAGAAGTCTGTCAGACCGTTAATGATCGGGATCGAGCCGTACTCTGCCAGATCTTCCACTTCTTTCTGCTCAAAGGTACGGATCATGATGCCGTCCAGATAGCGGGACAGAACGCGGGCAGTATCCTGCACCGGTTCGCCTCTGCCGATCTGCAGATCATTTGCGGACAGGAACAGCGGGTGTCCGCCCAGCTGGTACATGCCGGTTTCAAAAGAAACACGGGTACGGGTAGATGCCTTCTGGAAGATCATGCCCAGCGACTTGCCTTTCAGATGCGGGTGGGGAATGCCGTGCTTCAGCTCATATTTCAGCTGATCGGCAAGATCCAGAATCTCAATGATCTCTTCGGTGCTCAAGTCGAGCATTTTCAGTAAATGTTTCATAGTCTAACTCCTCCGTTTAGGAAACACTGCATAAAGCTGAAAATCTGCAATCAGATTGCGTGCAAAGCCGTCAGGCGGGCTTTATGCAGTGTTTCCTTTATTTCGACAGAACGTCCGCCAGAATGGCAACGCCCTTTTCGATTTCCTCGTCTGTAATGGTCAGCGGCGGCAGCAGACGCACCTTGGTCTTTGCCGTCAGCACCAGCAAGCCCTTTTCCAGAGCCGCATTTGCCACATCGATGGCTTTCTTGTCCTTGAGGGCAATGCCGATCATCAGTCCCAGACCGCTGACGCTCTCCACGCCGTCCAGCTTTTCCAGCTTCTCCCGCAGCAGCTTGGCTTTCCGCTGCACTTCTGCCAGAAAGCCGTCTGCGGTAATGGTGTTCAGCACTGCCAGACCGCCGGCACAGCATACCGGATTGCCGCCGAATGTAGAGCCGTGAGAGCCCTTATCCAGCACGCCGGCACACTTCTCGTTGGCAAGGCATGCCCCCATCGGCAGACCGCCGGCAATGCCCTTTGCCAGTGTCGTCACGTCTGCCTTATGTCCGAACTGTTCACCGGCAAGGAATGTACCGGTTCTGCCCACACCGGTCTGCACTTCGTCCGCAATGACCAGCACGTCCTTTGCGGCACACTTTTCGAAAACAGCGTCCACGAATGCCTGCTCCAGTGCATTCACGCCGCCCTCGCCCTGAATGTATTCCAGCATCACTGCACAAACGGTGTCGTCCAGCTTGGATTCCAGATCGGCAATGTCATTGGCTGTCACATAGTCGAAGCCCTCCACAAACGGGAAGAAATAGTTGTGGAATACGTCCTGACCGGTGGCGGACAGGGTGCAGAGGGTTCTGCCGTGGAACGAATTCACCAGCGTCAGAATCTTGTGTCTGCCCTTGCCGTACTTGTCGAAGCTGTACTTTCTCGCCAGCTTAATGGCACACTCGTTTGCCTCTGCACCGCTGTTGCAGAAGAACACCTTTTCATAGCCGGCAGTCTGACACAGCTTCTGTGCGAAGTCTGCCTGCACCTTGGTGTAGTACAGGTTGGAGGTGTGCTGCATGGTCTTGACCTGCTTGCAGACTGCCTCCGTCCACGCCTCGTTGCAGTAGCCCAGAGAGGTGGTGCCGATGCCGCTGCCGAAGTCGATGTACTGCTTTCCGGTTTCGTCAGCACAGGACTCCCCTGCACCGTGATCGATCACCACCGGAAACCGTCCGTATGTTCCCATGACGGACTGGTTCATTTGCTCTTGTGTTGTCATAGTTATCATTTCCTTTATTCTGCCGCCTGTTCAGCGGAAAATTTCTGTTCCAAAAATTCGATCAGTTCCATTGCGTTGGGACAGCCTTGAGAAAAGCCGTACCGCCTGCCGTTCAGGTGCAGCATGATGCACTGGTCCTTTATGTACATCTGTTCAAAATCGTCCCAAGTATAGTGCACTTCCGGCTTCCAGTTCTGCCGGATATGAATGCCGTCATCGTCCCACATCACCCGAAACCGCAGCGTACAGGTGAAAAAGTACAGGCTGACCAGCAGGAATGCTACCATCAGCAGCGTATACCAGATCTCACTTGTACCATACCGCACAAAAAATGCAATTGTCCCCGCCAAAAACACCACTACCATAAAGCCGTAAATCCCATAATCTTTTCTTGCAGATGTCAACTTCATACCTGTTCCTCCTTCTGATAGTCCCGCAGATAGCAGAGAAATGCATCTGCACCAATGAAAAACTGCTGTTCCACCCGAATTTTTCCCTTGGCAGTCCACACAATATAGCCATCGCTTTTCAGTTCGATCTTCTGCACGTCCTGCAGGGTATACTGCTTGGGCTTTCCGAAAAAGTTGTACACCGTAATTCCCGTGCGGTCGTACTCGATTCTGAAATTGTGCCCATAGATCAGCAGGCAGATTCCCAGCACTGCAAACACCCCAGACAGTACATAAAACGCCGCATCACTCTGTCTGTGCTTCAGAAACGCCATTCCCAAAGCCAGCAGAATAGAGGCAATGGAAACCACCGGAAACACCTTTGATGCCTTGACAATGCCTCTGGTGTCGGTGTGGCTTTCTTCACTTTCCGCCATTTTCTTTGCTGCTTCCATCGCAGCACGTTCTAACAACCCCATTCTTTCAAATCCTTTCTGTGCTTATCGGAACTGTGTCCCGATGCCCTCATTGGATAGCGTTTCGATCAGAATGGAGTGGGGCACTCTGCCGTCAATGATCGCCGTTTTCTTGACACCGCGGCGGACTGCCTCTACGCAACAGTCGATCTTCGGGATCATACCGCCGGAGATGATGCCCTTCCGCTTCAGGAACGGCACTTCGCTGACGTTGACAAACGGAATCAGGGTAGACGGATCGTCCTTGTCCCGCAGCAGTCCCGCAATGTCCGTCATCAGAATCAGATTTTCCGCCCGCAGCTGTGCCGCGATTCTTGCCGCAGCTGTATCCGCGTTGACGTTATAGGACTGCCCGAACTCATCGGTTGCCACCGTGGCAATGACCGGAATATAGCCGTTGTTCAGAGCGTCCAGAATGGGCTGTTCGTTGACCTTGACAATATCGCCTACAAAGCCCAGATCTTCGCCGTTGGGGCCCAGCTTCCGTTCTGCCGTCAGCATGTGCCCGTCGATGCCGCACATTCCCAGAGCCTTGCCCCGTGTCCGTGTCAGCAGGCTGACCAGCTCCTTGTTGACCTTGCCGGACAGCACCATTTTTACCACGTCCACCGCTGCCTCATCGGTATACCGCAGACCGCCGATAAACTTGGACTCGATGTTCAGCCGCTTCAGCATGTCGCTGATCTCCGGACCGCCGCCGTGCACCAGCACGACCTTGACACCTACCAAGGACAGCAGCACGATGTCGTCCATTACTGCCTGTTTCAGTTCCTTGTTGGTCATGGCGTTGCCGCCGTACTTGACCACCAGAATCTTGTTGTTGTATTTCTGAATATAGGGCAGGGCATCTACCAGCACCTGTGCCCGCACATTGTTCAATATCTCTCCCATTTCTCGAAGCCTCTCTCAGGAACGGTAGTCACCGTTGATTTTTACATAGTCATATGTCAGGTCGCAGCCCCACGCCGTTGCCTCCGCCGGACCGTCGCCGACAGACACCAGAATCTCGATCTCGTCCTCCAGCAGCACCGTCTTGGCGATGTCCTCGGAGAAGTCGATACCGGCACCGTTTTTGCACACGTCTACAGAACCGGCACGGGAAGCCAGTGTCACAGCCACCTGATCGATGTCGAATTCTGCCGGTGCATAGCCCACGGCACACAGCACCCGTCCCCAGTTGGCATCTGCACCAAACATGGCACATTTCAGCAGATCAGAAGCAATCACGCTCTTGGCAACTGCCAGTGCATTTTCCCGATCTTTCGCACCGGTCACAGTACACTCCAGCAGTTTTGTCGCACCCTCGCCGTCCTTTGCCAGCATCTTGGTGATGTTGGACATCGCGATATACAGAGCCTGACGGAATACGGCATAATCGTCATTCTGTTCGGTGATCTCCGCATTTTCTGCCAGACCGTTTGCCAGTACCACGCAGGTATCATTGGTGGACTGGTCGCCGTCGATATACAGGCAGTTATACGTATACTGTACCACATCACTGAGGGCTGTCTGTAACAGTTCCGCAGAGATCGCACAGTCCGTCGTTACCACATTCAGCGTCGTTGCCATATTCGGGCAGATCATACCGCTGCCCTTGCCCATCGCACCTACGTGGCAGGTCTTTCCTCCCAGCTGGAATTCCACTGCCACTTCTTTCGGCACGGTATCTGTTGTCATAATGGCAATGGCTGCCTGCTCATGATTTTCAGCAGACAAGCCGTCATACACCTTGCCCATGCCCTGTTCAAACGGCTCAATAGGCAGGACCTGACCGATGACACCAGTCTGTGCGATCAGCAGTTCTTCCGGCTGAACGCCCATTTGTTCCGCCGCCAGTTCGCAGACACGGTTCGCCTTGTCAATACCGTCTGCATTACAGCAGTTGGCATTCTTGGAGCTTAGCACCATGCCCCATGCCTTACCGCCGGTCTGTTCCAGATGTGCCTTGGAAACCAGCACCGGTGCAGCTTTCACCTTATTGGAAGTAAACACGCCGGCAGCACGGCACAGCTTGTCGGATACGACCAGACAGAGATCCGGTTTTTTCGTGGGGTTTTCCTTGATACCACAGTACACGCCATTTGCACGAAATCCCTTTGCGGCACAAACGCCGCCGTCGATATAGGTAAACCCGTCATACAGCACTTTTTCAATTTGTTTCATTTGGTTATTCCTCCGCAGCGTTTGTTTCCCTTACAAAAGTCCTACAGTTTCGTCCAGTCCCAGCATGATATTCATGCACTGCACCGCTGCACCGGATGCACCCTTGCCCAGATTGTCCAGACGGGAGCACAGCAGGATCTGCTCTGCATCGCCGAACACGAAAATTTCCATCTGATTGGTATCCCGCAGGTCGTTGCAGCTCAGCTTGGTGGCTGTCATTTCTGCCGGTGTTTTCAGGGGCTGCACGTGCACAAAGTTGGAACCGGCATAGTGGCGTTCCAGCATTTCCTGCACCCGTTCCGGTTCCAGGGGGAAGCCGGAGATCGCCGCCTGAATCGGCACGCAGACCACCATGCCGTTATAGTAATCATCTACAATCGGGGTGAACATGGGCTTCTTTTCCAGACCGGAGATCTTCTGCATTTCCGGCAGGTGCTTGTGATTGTTTGCCAGACCGTAAAAACGGGGGCTGTACAGTTCCGGAGCACGGTCGGGAGATTCGATCTCGGCGATCATTTTCTTGCCGCCGCCGCTGTAGCCGGACATGGCGAAGCACTGCACCGGATAGTCCTTGGGCAGCAGTCCGCTGTGCACCATGGGATACACCAGCGAAGCGAAGCCGCTGGCATAACAGCCCGGCACTGCCACACGCTTGGAGTGGCGGATCTTTTCCCGATGCTCCGGCGACAGTTCCGGAAAGCCGTATGCCCAGTCCGGATTGGTGCGGTGTGCCGTGGAAGCATCAATGATCCGCACGTCCGCATCGCCAGCCAGTGCCACAGCTTCTCTCGCCGCATCGTCCGGCAGGCACAGGAATGTCACGTCGCTTTCCAGAATGGCAGCCCGTCTTGCCTCCGGATCCTTTCGGGTTTCCTCGGTCAGGGTAATCATGGTCAGATCGTTCCGGTCTGCCAGCCGTTCATGAATCCGCAGACCGGTAGTGCCAGCCTGCCCGTCAATAAATATCTTTACAGCCATTTTTCCACCTCATTCCCCTGCCGCACAGTTCGGGCAGGGCGTTTTTCCGCCGACGATCATTGTTTTCGGCGATTTTGTTATGTGCGGCTTCGGTGCAGGCATTGTCTCTCCCTGCATATTGTACACAACGTGGACATAATCCTCTTCGGCACATTCCTCCGATAGATGCCAATAAGAGCCAGTTGCACTATAGTATACCATTTCTATGGCAGTCGTACTCTGCGTTTCCGCAGTTGTGATCTCCTGCTTTTCCACAGTATCCAGCGTTTGCTTTGGAGTCACCGCCGTCAGCTTTTTCCCGTTCGGCACATCCACAGTCTTCTTCTTGGTCGTCACTGCCGCGGCATCGTCCTCCTGCACAGCAGCAGTTGTCTGCACCGCATCTAGTTGTACCTTTGCCGTTGTCACTACGGACGATGTCTCCGTTTCCGAAGCTTCAGGCGAAGCCGTCCTGCCGCAGCCAGTGCAAAGGCAGAACCCGACCGCCATCAAGATCCCGATCCATTTTCTCATGATTTCTCCTATTCCCGCGGACATTTCCACAGACTGAACGCACAGGTCAGCACGATAATGGCGATTGCCCAGATGCGGGACACCGTCAGTCCCAGATCCAGCACCAGTCCCAGCAGGATCTCTCCGCCGACCCAGAGCACTACCGCGGCAGTGCACAACGCCAGAATAAACTTGATCTGCCGCTTTCTCATGCCAGCCCCAGCTTCGCCTTGACCAGCCGCAGCTGTTCTGCCACAGCCTTCGGGGACGGACCACCCTGCGACACTCTGCCGCGGACACAGGTTTCCAGACTAATGGCATCGTACACGTCCTCGGTGAACAGCGGTGTCATCTTCTGGTATTCCTCCAGCGGCAGGGTTTCCAGTGTCAGTCCCCTGGAAATGCACTCTGCCACCAGCGTGCCTGAAATCTTATAGGCATCGCGGAACGGCATGCCCTTCTTCACGAGATAGTCCGCACAGTCGGTGGCGTTGATAAAGCCCTTGGCTGCGGCGGCACGCATGTTGTCTTTCAGCACCCGCATGGTTTCCAGCATGGGGGTAAAGGTTTCCAGACACAGCTTCACGTTGTCCACTGCGTCGAAAATCGCTTCCTTGTCCTCCTGCATGTCCTTGTTGTACGCCAGCGGCAGACCTTTCATCATGGTCAGCAGGGTCTGGAGATCGCCGTACACTCTGGCGGTCTTGCCGCGGATCAGTTCGGTAATATCCGGATTCTTCTTCTGGGGCATGATCGACGAACCGGTTGCGAATGCATCGTCCAGTTCAATGAACTTGAATTCCCACGAGCACCAGAGAATGATCTCCTCGGAGAAGCGGGACAGATGCATCATGATGATCGAGAGGGTATTCGCCAGCTCAATGCAGTAGTCACGGTCGGAAACGCCGTCCAGACTGTTTGCCATAGGAGCATCAAAGCCCAGCAGCTTCGCCGTTTCTTCCCGATCGATGTGGTATGTGGTGCCAGCCAGTGCACCGCTGCCCAGCGGGCATTCGTTCATACGCTTTGCTGTGTCGTCCAGTCTGCCCAGATCGCGGAGCAGCATCTGTACATATGCCAGCAGGTGGTGTGCAAAAGTCACCGGCTGGGCACGCTGCAAATGGGTATAGCCGGGGAGCACGGTTTCGGTGTGCTGTTCTGCCAGCTTCACCAGCACGGCACACAGCTTTTCCACCAGTCCGCGGATCTCCTTGATCTCGTCCCGCAGATACAGCCGCAGATCCAGTGCCACCTGATCGTTTCTGGAACGGGAGGTGTGCAGCCGCTTGCCCACATCGCCGTAACGCTTGGTCAGCTCTGCCTCCACGAACATGTGAATGTCCTCCGCGTTGGGATCAAATTCCAGCTTGCCGCTGTCCAGATCTGCCAGAATGGCAGTCAGCCCCTCAATAATGGTCTTGCTGTCCTCCTTGGAGATGATGCCGCAGTCCCCCAGCATGGTGGCATGGGCGATACTGCCCTGAATGTCATGCCGGTACATACGGGCATCAAATGCGATAGAGGAGTTAAACGCATTTACGCCTGCGTCAATTTCTTTGGAAAATCTTCCTGCCCAAAGTGCCATATATGAAACGTCCTTTCGTGATATTATGGAAACACTGAATAAAGCTTGTGCGTAAGGTGCGTAGCCAGATTTTTCGGCAGATTGCACAGAAATTCCGCAGGCATACTTGATGTATGGCAAGGGATTTCTGGGCAATATGACGGAAAATCTGCAAGCAGATTGCGTGCAAAGCCGTCAGGCGGGCTTTATGCAGTGTTTCCTTATATATTGATAGAAGAAACGGAAAAGAGGCGACCAGTAAACAGCCGCCTCTTCCTCACCGGCAGGAGAACCGGTATACAGGGAAATCACCGCCGTGTTTCCCGATTTTTTCAAAATTACTTGTTGTTCCGCTTCTGATCCAGCACAGCCTTTACGTGGATCGGCAGACCGAACAGGTTGATGAAGCCCTCTGCGTCCTTCTGGTTGTAAACGTCTTCTGCATCGAAGGTTGCAACTTCTTCATCGTACAGGGTGTACGGAGAAGTAACGCCGGCATTGATGATGTTGCCCTTGTACAGCTTCAGCTTGACATCACCGGTAACGGTCTTCTGGGTTTCGTTTACGAAAGCAGTCAGTGCTTCCCGCAGCGGTGTATACCACTGACCGTTGTATACGATGTCAGCGAACTTGATGCTCAGATACTGCTTGGTTCTTGCAGTTTCCTTGTCCAGGGTAATGGTTTCCAGCACATCGTGTGCGTGGTACAGAATGGTGCCGCCCGGAGTTTCATAAACGCCTCTGGACTTCATGCCGACCAGACGGTTTTCTACCAGATCAGCCAGACCGATGCCGTTTGCACCGCCCAGTTCGTTCAGCTTTTCTACCAGTTCTACAGCACCCATTTCCTTGCCGTCGATAGCAGTCGGGATACCCTTTTCAAAGTGAATGGTCACATAAGTGGGCTTGTCCGGAGCCTGAATCGGAGAAACGCCCAGTTCCAGGAAGCCTTCCTTTTCATACTGCGGCTCGTTTGCCGGATCTTCCAGATCCAGACCTTCGTGGGACAGATGCCACAGATTCTTATCCTTGGAGTAGTTGGTTTCACGGTTAATCTTCAGCGGAATGTTGTGAGCCTCTGCATAGTCGATTTCTTCGTCACGGCTCTTGATGGTCCATTCTCTCCACGGAGCAATGATCGCCATATCCGGAGCGTATGCCTTGATTGCCAGTTCGAAACGAACCTGATCGTTACCCTTACCGGTTGCACCGTGGCAGATCGCATCTGCACCTTCTTCCAGTGCGATCCGAGCCAGTTCCTTACCGATGATCGGACGAGCGAAAGAGGTACCCAGCAGATAACGGTTTTCATATACCGCACCAGCCTGTACGGTGGGGAAAATGTAGTCTTCTACGAAAGTCTTCTTCAGATCCAGTACGATCAGCTTGGAAGCACCGGTCTTGACTGCCTTTTCTTCCAGACCGTCCAGTTCCGTGCCCTGTCCTACGTCTGCGGAAACTGCGATAACTTCGCAGTTGTTATAGTTTTCTTTCAGCCACGGAATGATAATCGAAGTATCCAGACCGCCGGAATATGCCAGAACGACTTTCTTAATGTCCTTTTTTGCCTTTGCCATGATGCAAACTCCTCCATCAGCATAATTTATCGCATCTGTACCGCCCTTTTTGATCCGCTGCAAATGCTCTTGTTTCTTATTATACACCTTTTTCCGGCATTGTCAAGCGTTTTTGCATAAATATACGGAATTTTTTTCTTTTTGCAACAGTTAACGTATAATATGCAGTTATTTTTGCATATTATTGTGCTTTCGTGAAAAAAATGCACTTTGGGCAGCGGTAAACAGATACCAAAAAAGCCCCTGTCAGATGACAGAGGCTCTTTGCGTGCACCAACGATCAGTGCATTCTTTCGTAATACGCCAGTACTTCGCCTACAAATTCCCGGTGCATCGGGTCTTTGCCGTACCATTTTTCATAAGTTTCGGGTTCCAGAAAACCCTCCGGCTGCAACATTGCCGTATAACGTTTCCGGCAGATCAGCACGCGGCGTGCCTGTGCAAAGCTGGTAGTTCCTTCAAGGAGAACGGGCTGCAATCCGGTTCTCTGTGCCTTATCGCAGTCCTTTCCGGAATGGGTGCCGCAGAACTGAAGTGCGGGTTTATAGCCCGGATCGAAGAATGTTGCCGAGAACAGTTCATTCTGATCCAGATAGTTCAGGGTATAACGGTTGGTTCTCACGACGCAGTGGAACGAGGGTGCTCCCCACATTTCGCCCATTGCCCCCCAGGAAGCCGTCATTGTGTTGTAATCCTCCGGTGTACCGGAAGTCAGTAAGTACCATGTCTTCCCGATCATATCAAAGGGATTGCACTGCAGATCACTCAGGTCCATCTTCTTGAAAAACATTTTTCCGTCAGTCATAAAATCAGATCCTTTCGCATAAGATAATAACATGCTGTCTGCGGACAGACCGCCCGCCGGAACAAATGCATGCTCTTTTTATTTTACCACAGTATATGGCAGACTGCAAGAAGAAAATGCACAAAGAAGTTGAACTTTTTTCGATAACATACAAAAATATACAGAATCCCGCTGTATTGAGCCGTCGGACAGGCTTTGTGCGGAGCTCTCAGGGCAATACCGCACAAAGATTGTGCGACAGATGCGTCGTCAAATTTTTCGTCAGATGAAACAAAAAGCGGAGTGAATACTTGATGTATTCACGAGCATTTTTGTGAAATATGACGGGAAATTTGCAAGCAGATGGCGTGCAAAGTCGCCAGACGCTCTTTGTGCGGCATTGCCTCAGGTGTATACCAATCTGCCGACAGGCTTTCGAACACAAAACACAGAGAGGAGCAAATCTCATGGAAAAACACACTTTCGGAAATGAATACGGCTTTCAGACCAGAGCTGTTCATACAGGAAACGACATCGATGCGGAAACCGGAGCAATCAAGCGTCCGATCACTATGGCAAACAGCTATGCCCTGCCCTATGACCCCAGTGATCTGAACTGGAGCAGTGCAGGCAAAAATCTGTACACCCGAAACGGCGGCTCTAACCAGCAGTATTTACAGGAAAAGCTGGCTTCGCTGGAGGGTGGTGAAGACTGCGTTGTGCTGGCAAGCGGCGTGGCAGCACTGTCCGGCTTGTTCTTCGCCCTGCTGGAAAGCGGCGATCATGTGGTATTTTCCAGTGTGACCTATATTGCTGTATACCGCCTGCTGAACGAACTGCTGAAAAACAAGTTCCACGTGGACACGACCATTGTGGACACCTCTGATCTGGAAGCTGTGAAAAAGGCGATTCGTCCCAACACCAAGCTAGTGCACATCGAAACGCCGGGCAATCCCACGCTGACGATCTCGGACATTCGTGCCATTGCAGACATTGCCCACGAAAACGGTGCTCTGCTGTCGGTGGACAACACCTTTGCTTCGCCCTATAACCAGCGACCTATTGAACTGGGAGCCGATTTCACAGTGGAAAGCCTGACGAAATATATCAACGGGCACGGAGATGCCATGGGCGGTGCGATCATCGGCAAAAAGGAATATCTGGACATTATCCGGACACAATCACAGGTGAATCTGGGTGCGACGATCAGCCCGTTTAACGCATGGCTCATCATGCGTGGTGCAGTCACCCTGCCCCTGCGGATGCGGCAGCACAATGCCAACGCATTGCAGGTGGCAAAGTATCTTCAGACAGTAAAAGGCGTCAGCTTTGTGGCATACCCCGGACTGGAAACCCACAAAGGACACGAGATCGCCGCAGAACAGATGCACGGCGGTTTCGGAGGCGTGCTGTCCTTTGGGCTGCATGCCGATCACGATACCTATAACCGTTTTGTCAGCCACCTGAAGGTGATTACCTCGGCGGTTTCGCTGGGACATGACGAGAGCCTGATCGTCTTTCTGGGTGAAAATGACGAACGGCAGTATCTGTATCCCGAGGAATTCCACGGCGGATTTTTCCGGTTCAGCGTGGGCATTGAGGACACGGAAGATATTATCGCCGATCTGGAACAGGCATTTGCAAAGGAGGGACTGCTGTAATGGCGTTGCACGCATTTTCCAGAACGGAACTGCTGGTGGGAAAGCCGGCAATGGAACGGCTGGCACAGGCACGGGTGGCAGTGTTCGGCATCGGCGGTGTAGGCGGCTATACCGTAGAGGCTCTGGCCCGCAGCGGCGTGGGAGCACTGGATCTCATTGATGACGACCGCGTGTGTCTGACCAACATCAACCGGCAGATCTATGCCACCCGAAAGACGGTGGGAAAATACAAGGTCGAGGTGGCAAAAGAACGCATTCTCCAGATCAATCCGGCTTGTCAGGTAGAAACCCACTGTGCCTTTTACATGCCGGACACTGCCGCACAGTTTGATTTCCGCCAGTACGATTATGTGATAGATGCCATTGACACCGTCACCGGCAAGCTGGAAATGATAGAGCAGGCGTATCGTGCCGGCACGCCGATCATCAGTTCCATGGGAGCCGGCAACAAAATGGACCCCACTGCCTTTGAAGTGGCAGACATTTACGAAACCTCTGTCTGCCCGCTGGCAAAGGTCATGCGGCATGAACTGCGAAAGCGTGGGATTCCCAAGCTAAAAGTGGTCTACTCCAAGGAAAAGCCCATCGCCCCGAAAGAGGACATGGCAAACAGCTGTAAGACCCATTGCATCTGTCCGCCGGGCACTGCCCGCAAGTGTACCCAGCGGCGGCAGGTCCCCGGCAGCAATGCCTTTGTTCCGTCGGTGGTGGGGCTGATCATTGCCGGAGAAGTGGTGAAAGATCTGATCGGAGAGATCGAGTAAGGGCAGCAGTGCACAAAACAAGCTGCTCTCATTGACGATATGCAAAAGAAGGCTGTACACTTTAAAATCGTGTATAGCCTTCTTTTTGTCAATTGGTGTTGTTCAAGAATTTTGTTGCAGATTTCCCCTAGTGTTCCCCCACACAAAACAAAACACGCAGTTCCGAAAAATCTTCGAAACTGCGTGTTGATTCTGGTCTGAGTGACCCGACTTGAACGGGCGGCCTCTACCACCCCAAGGTAGCACGCTACCAACTGCGCCACACCCAGATAAAGTGCTTTCTGCACACCAGCATAAATAATTATAGCATGTTTTTTCTGGGTTGTCAATGATTGCGTAGAAAACTATTTGTGATATGGATAAATCAGCAAACAAAATGCATTCCTGAAAATGAATCTGCCGTTCCGCACGATCGCCGCTCCTTATTATTGCGAAGTCGCGTTATTGCGAAACCGCAGTCTGTTTTCGCCGCCATTTTCCCGTGCGGTATTCCAGAAATGAAATCAGCCAGTTGCAGAACCAGCCGATGGGCACGGCACACCACACCATAAAAATGCCAAACCGCGGAGCCATTGTCACAGCAACGATCACGCGAATGCCAAGGTTTACCAGATTGGCGACCGTGAACATTTTCATATCCCCAGCCCCACGCAGCAAGCCGTCCACTGCCATTTTGAAACCGACGAAACAGAAGAACCACCCCATAAAGGTGAGATAGCCCTCGCCTACGGAGAACGCGGTTTCTGTGCCGTCTGCTCCCAGAAACAGAGCGACCAGCGGGCGTTCCAGCAGTTCCACGCAAACGCAGATCAGGACAGCACTGCAAAGTACCATGCGGTTCGTGGCGTGATACCCTTTTACCACTCGTTCTTCCTGTCCGGCACCCAGATTCTGGGCAGTGTAGGAGGAGAGAGCGTTGCCGAACGCCGCCATGGGCACAATGCAAATGGACTCCACCCGCATTGCCGCCGAAAATCCAGCCAACGCCTCGGAACCGAAGCTGTTCACCACTGACTGCACCAGCATCATGCCAATGGAAACAGTGGATTGCTGTAAAATGGAGGGCAGGGCGATTCGTGTCATTTGCAGCAGTTCCGTGTGACTGAAGATGCCGGTTTTCCCGCTGGGGAAACGCTTCAGTTCCCGCAGCAGCACGAGAAAGGAAAGCACTGCCGAAATGCCCTGTGCGATCAGTGTTGCCCATGCCACACCGGTCACGCCCATGTTTGCCTTTGTGACAAGCACCATGTCCAGCACCACGTTGAACACCGAGGAAAAGATCAGGAAATATAAGGGAATACGGGATTTTCCCAGTGCATTGAACATGGAGGAGAACACGTTGTACAAAAACAAAAATGGCAGCCCTGCGAAGTAGATGTTCAGATAGTCCACTGCCATGTCCAGCACATCTGCCGGTGTTTGGAGGACTTCCATGATCTGTCGGCTCAATGCCAGTCCGAAACCGCCCAGCAGAATGCTGACTCCCAGAAATGCCAGACAGGCAGTGTAAACTGCCAGCTTCATGCGGGGGAATTCCTTTGATCCGAAATAGCGGCTCACCACCACCGAAGCCCCGATGCCGCCGCCAATGGCAATGCAGATGAAAATGTTGGTCAGGGCGTAGGAGGCTCCCACTGCCGCCAGAGCCTGTTCTCCTACGTATCTCCCCACAATGGCAGAATCCATCAAGGTGTATGTCTGCTGGAACAGATTCCCCAGAATCATCGGCAGGGCAAACACCAGCAGTGCCCGAAACGGTTTCTGCCGAATCAGATAGTCGTTTTCCATGATGTCATACTACGGAAACGCCGGAAGCTTTTATGTACAAGCTTTATGCAGCGTTTCCTTGCTCCTTGTCAAAAATATTCTAATAATATTAGTATAGGACAATCTCCGTGGAAAAGTCAACCACTTCCTGTGAATAAAAAACGACAAGGGAAATGAGTTGTTGTTGTGTGATATTCCTACGATGACACTTCATACGACGAAAAAACCGGCAGCACGTCAGGAAACTTCCTGTTCCGTACTGCCGGTATTTGCCTTTAGCTATTCCTCCAAATACGCAATCGAATCGGTATAATACGTATTGTTATAGATGTCCTCCAGCACGTAATAAATAAAGGTATCCCCCAGTTGCTCTGCTGCATCTGCATAGCCGACTTCCAGACTGTCCTGCACGGTGAAAATCTCATCGTCCAGCGTCATCGTTTCCACATAGTTGAGATCCTCGTCGTAGATGTCATAGTACACATGAAACGTGTCCCCGTCACAGATGTCATACAACCCCTTGGCTGCCACGCTGTCCGTATACACCGGACGAACGCCGGCAGCATATCCCGACGGGTGCTCCGTATCCCAGACAAGCACGATCTCCGCATCGATACCGTTATAGACACACGGCACGGAACCGCAGGTGAAAAAGCTGTCCCCGTCACTGGTATAGGACTCGTGGAAAAACGGCACGACCTGTCCGTCCAGTGCCACCCATGTCTGGTCGTATTCCACGATCAGATTGCCGTAGTCGTCGAACTCGCAGTAATCGTCCAGCCCCATATCCACATGGAATCCGTCATAGACGGCAAACATCTGCATTGCGGCATCATTGACGATCTCCCAGTCTTCTTCCGAAAGCTCCAGCACACACCTGCCGTCCACCTCCGTGGTTTCCAGAAGGCTCAGGTCTGCACTATAGGTTTCATAGTAGGATTCGTCATAGCCGGCATCAGCATCGAACCACTGAAAGCCGCTGTATTCGCTGGCAGCTGCGTGATTCTGGGTATTGGAAAAACCGGAAACAGAGATCTGTCCCCCTGCCATAACATTGGCAAACTGCTCCAGAAACGCCGGATATGCATCATCATACCCCAAAGTCTGATACATCTCCTCCAGCATATCCAGTGCGGACAGATCGTAATAGGGAAACAAAATGGATAACCCGTTGTCCCCGCTGCCGTTCTCCGTTTCCCGATAATATACAACACAGTCGGAAACCGCCTGTTCCAGCTGGTCTGCCGTTTCGCTCTGGCTGTGCTGTGCATAGTCCAGCAGATCGATGTGATCCAGTTCTGACTGATACACCGCACGGGTATTGCTGCGGCTCTGGGAGATCCGGCGGTACTCCCCTGCGGAAAGCTGCTGCACTGCATCATCGGAGAACTGGCTCAATGCCGGCAGCAGCTTCTGTGTCACCTGCTGCAAATCAAACATGCCCAGCGTGGAATACATACTGGGCGAATCCCAGCCGCTTTCTGTGATATAGTCGTCAATGATCTGCCGCCCGTAACGTTTCGGCGGAATCCCACAGTTTTCCGAAAGCTTTCCGATCCAGTCGGTATAGTACCAGCCGCACCCCGGCTCTGGCTCTTCGGAGGCAATCAGATAATCGGCATACGGTGCCGCCATCAGGCAGGTTTCAAAGTTCGCCATCAGGCAGGCATCAAACCCCAGCATATCCAGATGCACACTGGCATCGCCCAGAGCACGGGACATTTCCGTCAGGCTCATGCTGTCGCCGCCGAAATTTTCGTCATAGCCATAGCCGCCAACCACACCACCGCCGTGGTCCCACAGCACCAGCCCGTAGTGATCGGCAGCGTAATTGCTGCTGCAATATTGGATAAAGTCGGTCAGCGTAGCACTGTCTGCCATGTTCTGCATGCCCAGACTGTCGTCCACCAGTTCCAGACCGTCCTCTGTCACCTGATACCGCTGGCAGCGGTCATCTGCAACTACCGTATTTTGCCATTCTGCTGTGCCGCCAGTCTGCACGATCACATTCAGGTTGCCGGCGGTGTAGCCATACATGATCTCGTTGAGGTCTTCCGTGGCAAATCCGCACTCGGATTCCAGATCGGAAGCACACATATACAGCATCAGGGTATAGGTATCCGAAGCATTCCCCTGTTCCTCCGGCGGAATATCTTCTTCCCAGTCCAGACAGCCGACTGTCACTAAGCTCAGTACTGCCGCCATGCAGACTGCGGCACATTTTCGCAAAAATACCGGCATAAACAGTTCCTTTCGTCATTTCTCATTTTTTCATTTTCGGCAATACCGCACAAAGATTGTGCGACAGATGCGTCGTCAAATTTATCGTCAGATGAAACAAAAAGCGGAGTGAATACTGGATGTATTCACGAGCATTTTTGTGAAATATGACGGGAAATTTGCAAGCAGATGGCGTGCAAAGTCGCCAGACGCTCTTTGTGCGGTATTGCCTTTATGCCTTTACGCCGTACTGTTCCCGATATGCCAGCATTGCGTCCAGATGTTCCTTGCCCGGAATGACCTCATCGCGGATCCCCTGAATGATGTCCTCCATGTTGACGATAGAATATACCGGAACGCCGTACTTTTCATAGACAGCCTGTACTGCGGACTTTTCGCCCTCCAGTGCACGCTCCATACGGTCTACAGTGATGACCATGCCGGTGATGTCCACATCAGCAGCACTTTTCAGCTTCGGATATACCTCAGCCATTGCCTTGCCGGAAGTCATAACGTCCTCGATGATAACGACCTTTTCGCCGTCTGTCAGCTTCTTGCCCACAAACATGCCACCCTCGCCGTGGTCTTTGACCTCCTTGCGGTCGAAGCAGAAGTTGACATCTTTCTGGTACTTGTCCGCCAGAGCCACTGCCGCAGCTGCTGCCAGCGGAATGCCCTTATAGGCAGGACCGAACACGGTTTCCACCGGAATGTTGTGCTCGGCAATGCAGGCTGCATAATAGCGTCCCAGTTCCATCAGCTGGGCACCGCTGTGATAGTTGCCGGCGTTGATGAAATACGGTGCTTTTCTGCCGCTTTTCAGGGTGAATTCCCCGAACGTCAGCACGCCGCAGTCTACCATAAAACGCAGGAATGATTCTTTGTATGTCATCAGTTGGTTCTTCCTTTCTGTTAATCCATGCACACAGCGTTGCCGCTGTCCATACTATTATTATAGCGAAAATCAGAAGCCTTGTCAAGGAAATTTGCTGGGGAATCACAGAAATCAATTTTCAAAAATATGTTGATTTAAATTGTGCAAAATTATGAAGTTTGACAAATGAGGCTCCCCTGAAAGGGCACCCGAAGGGCGTGCCTTGGCTGAGCTGGCAGTGCGTAGCACTGACTGAGGGGTTGCCACTTATGCCGAAAACGTCATAAAAAGATTTTACGAAAAAACCTCTCCACCGCCTA
>ERZ857693.2266-NODE-2266-length-19730-cov-6.162745_pt1 | contig 19730 bp, 13 predicted proteins | sample MGYA00519765_ERZ857693 | MGnify/ENA primary metagenome ERZ857693 (study PRJEB31778, sample SAMEA3449354) | human gut metagenome | biome: human gut; feature: human-associated habitat; material: faeces | place: United Kingdom | collected 2010/2012 ... | reverse complement strand
TAAGATGCAGATGAGCATCTTAAACACAGCGACTACAGAGCAGATGGGATATGGCATGGTTTCTTTTTTCGTCTGTTTTCACCTAATGAATCGTAATCCATTTCAAAATTTTACTTTGGACTTCTACGAATTGTTCATATTCTTCCCGGCTGTTTTGCTGATATTCCAGTGTGACATACTTTGGTGCTACGCGCTCTACAAATTCCCGGACACCTTCTCCGATAAAAGGCTGATGCAGATCAATATGACAGGCATGGTCATATGCAAGGCGAAATAGTTCATAAAATGGAATCTTATCAAAGTCTATCGGATGTTCTCTCCATTCTTTTCGCTGCTTTCTTACATAATCCCCTCCAAGTGACAGCTGCAGGTGCATTCCTTTGAACCAGTGGAGCATCTGTGCTTTTTCGTATTTGTCTATCATTTTATTCAGATATGCTACGGCATCTTCTGGAGTCTTTAGCTGTGTTGTTGTATTCATATAATGTCCGGTATCGAGCATGATTCCCTTTTTTTGTGTATGCATTCCTTCTATAAGCCGGCGGGTAAGGCGGACATTTTTCAAGGTAAGACCGCTCCACCAGAGATTCTCTACAAGAAAGTCGAATGGATATTCTTTTTCATCAAGGAGGGTATTGATGACCTCTAAGCTTGCATCAATCACTTCTTTATCTGTATAGCGGTATTTATAAATATAGCTCTCCCGGAGTGTCACTTCTGAAACATGGAAAACTACATACTTTGCTCCAACTTGTTCTGCATAGGCAAGATCGTCCCGCAAACTGTTCAGATAAGATTCCCTGCTCATTCCTCCAAAGTATTCCAGCCACTGCTCTCTTGAATCAAATTCCTGATCTAGGCGTTCATAATTCCCCTTCCACCAGTCCATCCAGAAAATATGAAAATACAGATGTACCCCATTCACCATATCCGGCAGAATCTTTCCTTCATCTGGCTCGCCTGCCCGAATCACTTCCAGTCCATTTAATCCTCGTGACTCATAAGACTTTCTAATATCTTCACTATCTTTATAACGATTTAGCATCCCTTCATAAATTGAAAAATTCATGGAACGACATTCTGGTATTTTCTGCATAATTTTCCCCTTCAATCTCGTATATTCTCAGAATCTTTCTAAGAATACATTTTATCTATACTTATCATCTATACTTATTTCAAAAATACCCCTGCATTCTGGCAATCTTTCTGAAATTCAAAAACGTCCCAGCTATTCATCTCATCAGATCATATTTTATTTTTATCCGCTGCAGCTTTTCCAACAATGGCTTTGCTCCAATCCACAGAAAAATAAATGTAGAACTGGCATGAACAAGATCTACCGGAATACCTGAAATATAGATTGCAAGCAGTCCTTCCCATGTAAAATCATACACACTCATAAAGAGGGCCGCCGGATTCATGATTCCTCCATAAATGAACACCGTCACAAGGAATCCATATATACAAAGGCTGAGCCGTTTGGTCGGAAGCAGTCCTATTCGGTAAAGGATTCCTGACAAAAATCCGATAAAACCCATCGCAAACATCTGCCATGGGGTCCATGGTCCCTGCCCAAATAAGAAGTTGCTGACTACCATCGTCATGGCACCAACTAAGAATCCTGCCTCGCCGCCAAATGCGATTGCACTGATGATCACGATTGCTATAATCGGCTTAAAGCTCGGTATCATAAAAAATGCTGCCCGGCCGGCGGTTGCCAATGCTACCATTGTTGCAAGAACAACTAGCTCTCTCACCTGAGGTTTTCGTCCCTCAAATACCATAAAAAACGGTAATAACGAGTATATAATGATTACCAGGCTAATAAAATAATACTTTCTTGGACCAAAAATCTTTTCAAATATTGTGCCAACGGCGGCAACATCCATAACATAAAATCCGACAGCAATTGTGAGGGGAATCGCTACAAGCAAGAGAAAGAGACTTACTCTGGTACGAACAGAAAGCCTGCGTTTTTCCTGCTTTTTCCAGATTTCGGTATCCATCTCAAACATATCATTATCTAAAATGACATCTCCCGCCCTGCCTTCTCCTGACAAATCTCCTGCTAATTCTTTTAAAGCAGAAACTTTCCTGCTTTTTGGTAAAAAGATACGCTTTATCTTTGCAGGAATCGTATCTTCATTCACAATCGGAGAAGCGTAAAATTCTTTCAGGAACTCCTGACTTGATTTCCAGTCTGCCATTGTTCACACTCCTTTTTTAAGACATTCCACAACGTCCTCCCCGGTAACCGCCATGGGAAAATACCTTCTAGCCATTCGGTTTGCCGCTGTTGTATAAAAATTATTTCCGGCAAAGAATTCTCCCGGAGTTCCACATGCCACAATATTTCCATCAAAAAATAAACCACATCGGTCTGCATAAGAAGCGCAAAACTCAATATCATGAGAAATCATAAAAACAGTTACGCCCTGCTCTTTGAGTAATGCCAGTATTCCAGCAAATTCTTTTTTAAAATAGCTGTCAAGTCCTTTGGTCGGTTCATCCATCAACAAAAGCTTTGGCCGCAATAACAAAATCTTAGCCAGGGCAAGCCTCTGCTGCTCTCCCCCGCTTAAGTCATACGGATGACGATGCAGTAATTCTTCCAAATGTGTTACTTTAATGATTCCTTCCACCGCATCCTTTTTATCCATGGCAAGCTGATATTCTTCATCCTTTTTCTCTTTTACACCGCCTACCATTTCAAACAGTTCTAATTCCACACTTTTCTTTACAAAAAGGGACTGCGGGTTTTGCGGCAGTACTCCAAGAAAATTGCGGAATAGTTCTTTATCGCTGTAACGACGGATATCCTTACCTTCTAAAAGTACTTTTCCACGATATGGCTTTCTCAAACGGCTCAAAAGTGAAAGTGTTGTTGACTTCCCGGTTCCATTTCCTCCAAGCAATGCAAAGAATTCTCCTCTTTTTAAGGAAAAGCTTAGTCCCTTTACGACATCCGGCAGTTCTTTATCATAGCGGAACCACAGATCATCACACGCTAAGATGATATCTTCTTTTTTCTCTTTAAACTTTTCTGTAATCTTAGAAAAAGAAGATTTTCCTTTTTGGGAATCACTCTCTTTTCTATATGAAGAAGATGCATTTGCTGGTGAAATGCCTTTTTTCTTACAAACTATATCCAGCCACTTTCGCCCGTCACGAACAGTAATCGGGCAGGGCTGCTCTGACTCTACTTTGGCATAAACCTGCATCGGTACCGGCATAGCTAAAAACATCTCATGATTGCGCTTCTTTAATTCCTCTCCGATTTCCGGCGGTGTGCCAACACATAAAATCCGCCCTTCATCCATGACCACTACCCTGTCAGCAGAAGGAAATACTTCCTCTAAACGATGTTCCGTAAGAATAATTGTCGTTCCAAGATCACGATTAATCTTCTTTACTGTTTCCAAAAAATCAGAAGCTGCAATCGGATCAAGCTGAGAGGTCGGCTCATCAAGAATCAGCATATCCGGATGCATGGCCATGATAGATGCCAGATTCAAAAGCTGTTTCTGTCCTCCGGAAAGTTCCGATACATTTTTATAAAACCAGTCCTGAATCCCAAAATAACTTGCCATTTCCGCTACCCGGATACGGATATCTGCGTTACTGTATCCAAGGCTTTCCAAACCAAATGCCAGCTCATGCCACACTTTATCTGTCACGATCTGATTATCCGGATTCTGTAATACATAGCCAATCCTCTGACTCTGTTCCCGGTTACTCATCTCCCCGATTGGTACTCCCTGAAAAAGAATCTCTCCTTTTCGCTTTCCATGCGGTGTTAGGGGAGTCTTTAAATGTGTCAGAAGTGTACTCTTTCCACATCCACTCTTTCCGCAAAGAACAAGGAATTCCCCGTCCTCCACATGCAAAGAAACATGATTTAGCGCCCTCTTTTTTTCTTCTGGATAAGCAAAACACAAATCATTGATTTCTAATATACTATTTTTCTTTTCTGACAAACCATTCGCTGTCACCCTGCACCTCCAAACTTGCTTTTTATCTCCTGTATATACGGCTATTCAACTTCCCACAAACGGTACCCAGCCGGTGCTGCACTTTCTACCTGTCCTCTTCTCGCCTTCCACATCCTTCGGTCTAAAATCTCCATCGCTGCTGGCATGATACTAAACAATAAAAAAGCGGCAAAGACAAGCAGGCTGCCTGCTGTAAAGGGTACTCCCTTTACAACGATCCGAGGATTATAAGAACAAAATGCATACCCCTTTGAAAAGCCCCATATCGCTGCTCCAAATGTAATGATCATAAAAATAAGGCACAAAAAATCCCTTTTATCGAAATGATACAAGGAAAAGGCGGTTCTGCCCTTCTCTCCATATCCCCGGCACTTCATTGAATCCGATGTTTCAATCGCATTCTCCAAAGACCAGGTAACCAGAATCGAAAAAATTGTAATTCCATGCTTTGCTCTCTTAATAAGGCTCCCATTCTCTACACTTCGCCCGACACACTTTTGCCCATCAGAAATAACAGATGCTTCTTTGATAAACTTCGGTACAAAGCGAAGGCACATGGAAAGTACTAAAGAAAGTGCCGGGATGATCCTTCCAAAAAGATAAATAAACTTATCTGATGTCATAACAACTGTGTAGCAGGAAAACCATACAAGAGTACATACCAGCATCACTGCCATCACAAGACCGTACACACAACTTTCTAATGTAAACGGATTTCCATTATGAAGATATCCTATAATCGTTACTCCATAATGATTAAACATCGGATTAATTAGGGCAACAATGATCATCATCGGTAATGAGAAGAGCAGATTAAACTTTACTGTCTTTTTCCATCCTTTTAAAACAACGGAATACGCAACAGCGCATATAAATGAAATTGCCAGAATCACAGGGTGAACGACAAACATCGTCACCCCGATCGTCCCGCAAAAATACAACATATTTAAAACAGGATGATATGTCGAAAATGTATCTTTCATCTAAATCAAATCTCCATTACATCAAATTTCTATTATATTAAATCTTTATTATATCAAATCTCTATTTCATACATCCTTAATACATCGAATTATCTCCAACATCCTTACCAAGATTACATGTATAAACCCAGTTGATCACATCGCCGTCCTGTACCGTATACTTACTGCATCCGTAGTTAGGAAACCAGCCATTTACGTTATACATCCATCCGGAAAGCTGTCCGCAGTCGAATTCATACAGATTATTAATTCCTTCCACATAAGCTGAATTATAAGCCGGTGTAAAAGAAGACTCCATCTGGATTCCTGCATCCTTACATACACGCTGCAATACGTCATGTACAGACTCTCCTTCCGTAAATTCTACCTCGGAAGCTGCCAGAATCCATCCATCAGAAGGAACAAATTCTTCCTTGCCACTTTTTAAATCACTCATGTTATTAAGAATCGTCGCGCAGCTGATCGAAATCGTACACGTATGGGAAGAACCTGAAACTTCTTCATCGTTTGCAACATCCTGCTTGCCGGAAGAACCAGAGGAAGAAGCACCTCCATCAGAAACATCTCCACTTCCTGAACCTCCTTCTTCGTTATAAGAATTCTCTCCTGAATTCCCCGATTCATCACTTCCTTCTGCTTCACTATTCGTTGTTCCGTTTTCCGCCTTATTCGCTGATGCCGCACCTTTATTCTGCTGCTCCGTAATTCCTCCAATAATATAACAATCTCCATCCAGTGAAGTAACACTCATTTTTAAAGATGTCGTTCCTTCTTTTGGCTTCGTATCTTTCTTTGCCTGTGTTGTACTTTCTGCGGTTTTGTCCGAAGAATCTTCCTCTTCTGTCTTTGTATCCTGCGTCTTTTTATCCTGTTTCTTTGCATTCTCTTCCTTCACCTGTGCTGTTACCACAACATCGCTCATCCTTGCAAGCTTTCCAGACTGCTCTTTTACAAGATATGCAGAATTGGACTGCCACGCTTCCGGAAGCTGTATCTCAAGATCCGGTACACAGATCAGCCCTTTCCCATACATCGTCATCTTCAATGCATCATTTGCATTGTTTGCCTGCTTCTTTAAATCATCAAGATCTTTCTCTGAAAAATCAATCTTTAAATTCTGATCTGCCGGATTCTGAATCCTTGAACAATCATACGTCCAGATATATGTAATTCCATCATCTGTTGTTCCCTTAAACTGTACCTTTTTATTTTCTCCGGCAACCGTCTTAAACTGCTCCTTTGTAATAACCCCATCTTCCGGAATGGTATTCACATCTGCAAGTGTCTCTGTCTTATCCGTCTTTTTATCAGAAGAACTGTCTCCACTCCCGGACTTTCCACAGCCCGTTGAAACAATCAGCAGCATACTCATAAGTAATGCCAGAATAACATGTACCAGTCCTCTTTTTCTTTTCATAGTAACACCTTCCTTTTTCTTTTTCTGTACTCTACAAAAGTCTCTACTCTGCTTTTCCACCTTTCATCACTTTCTTTAATAATCCTGCAATACCACGACGCTTTTTATATAAAACAAATCCCAACGCTTCCACTGCCACAAGTCCTGCAGCACCTCCGGCTACAGGTAATGCCACCGAACGGATTCCATCTGCTTTAGAACGATCTCCCTCATCAGACACCCCTGTATCTTCCTGCGCTGTATCCGTCTCGCTTTCTGCACTATTCGTTTCCGGCACATAATTATCTCCACTAAAACTCCAGCCACCCGTTGTTGCCTCCGCTGCAGTATTCTTTTTCTTTGCGGTAGTAGTTTCACCGCTTCCTGAAGAAAGCTTCTTCGTCGTTCCCGATGTGGCAGGAACAGAAGTACGGGAACTTCCTGTACTTGAAGCTGCCGGTGTCGTGATCTGCCTTGTCTGGCTTGTTGCCGCCGTTGATGCTATTGTAGTCTTTTTATCTGTTGTTTCCGGAGCTGTTACAACAACCTTGCAGACTGCCTTCTTTCCGCTTCCATCCGTTGCCTTTACAGTAATTGTCACAGTCCCTGCTTTCTTTCCTGTCACCTTTCCCTTTGCATTTACCGTTGCAATCTTTTTATTAGAAGAAGACCATTTCACTGACTTATTCGTGGCATTTGACGGAGAAACCGTCGCTTTTAACGTCTTGCTCTTTCCTTTTGTAAGATAAATCGTACTATAATTTAATCCCACTTTTATTACCTTTACTTTAGAAGCTGCCGGTTTTGTTTCTGTCTTTTTTGCTGTCGTTGAAGAAGAATTTCCTCCACTATTACTCCCCGTATCAATGGTCGGGCTGACTACCGGCTTCGTTCCTGCCGAAATAGCCACATCACTCATATCATAAAGAAATGTCTCTCCATCCAAAAATCTACGGTAAGCAACTGTTGCATACAATCCCTGTTCCGTTGCCATTCCATCGATAATGCCACCGGCACCGCCACCATTATTCCCGGCATCAGCAGCTACATGCATAAATCCCCCTTCTGGCATATAATACTGGAATAATCCTGTCATCGGCCATTTCCCATTCTTAATAAAACGGACATCTTCCCCACAATCTATTCCAACGCCACAAAGAGCTGTGATAATCTGTGCCACACTTTCCGAAGTTTCTGTATTCATCGTGCCAAAACCACCACTGGAAAGCTGATTCTTTTCTATCCACGCAAGACCCTTGTCAATTGCCGCTGTAACATCCTCATATCCATCTTTATTATAATAAGAAGCCAGCGCCTGCATCGCCATTCCCGTCATATCAGAATCTCCGGTTGGTCCCGTCAATGTCCATCCGCCATCCTGACACTGCATCCCTACAACCTTCTTAACAAGTAACTCCTCTGAGTTTTGCTGCACTGCAGAAGGGTCTTCTGGAATCTCATATGCCGGATTACTCTTTAACGCGATCAAAGCCCAAATCGTGCCGTTATTCCCCTGTCTGCTTACATTCTCATAATCTGACAGATACGCTAACAGGTTATGTCCCATCACATCTCTTGCATCAACACCAATCGCTGTTAATGCAAGAATAAGCTTTGAATAATCCGAATACTTTGTTCTTGTAATCTGCCAGTCCTTACTCTCACAGTATGCGATCACATTACTGTAAAAAAGATTTATATAAGATTCCGGCACATACAGCCCACTCCTTTTTAAACCAATAACATTCCATATGCTACTGTAATCCGGCTTCGTATCTTTACTTAAAATATAGCTTCTTACCTTAGATAAAACCGTATCAATATCCGGGCTTAAGACTTCCGCCTCTGCTTCCGTCTGCACTGCCACTCCTGATTCATCAGACTGTCCCTGTGCCGCATCTTCCTCTGCACCCCAAGCATAAAAACCATAACTTCTTCCAAGCTGCAAATTCTTACGGACAATCTTTCTCTCTTTTTTTGTTAATGTCTGTTCTTGTGTACTTTCCTGTACATCTGCCTCTGTACTTGCTGATGCATCTGCATCTTCCCTGGTCTGCTGCTCCTCCTCTTCCGAAGACTCCGTCTCCTCCCTTTCTGATGTCTCGCTTTCCGATGTCTCACTTTCTGACATAGAAAAATCGCCTGTACTCTCTGCAGCAGAAGCTGCCGCGGCCGGTTCTGCCCCATTATCTGCCGCATATGCATAGTATGGAACTATAAATGCCACAAGCAGAGCAAAAAGTACAAGCGATATACATTTTCTTTTTAACCTTTGATACATCTTGTTCATTCTACCCTCTCCTTCACTCATTTTACAAAATATCCAAGAGAAATTGAGAGTTTTCCGTAGAAAAGAAAGGCCCATGCATTATGTGCACAGGCCAAATACTTTTATAAAACTGTTACATTCTCCAGCCCAGATATTTGTTTTCATTCTAAAATCAAATGGCTGGCAATTCAGAATAAAAATAAGGAGCGTTCCCTAAGTGAGCCTGAGAAGCAAGCCATGTACATATTATAACATAGACTTTTAAAAAAATATGCCAACCAGACGGGTGTATTTGCTTCATTTTAGGAAATTAAGTGGGTGAAATTGTCCTACAATTATTTCACCTTCATTTTCTTTACATTTGAGTAATTACCGTAATAAGTTGTCCCTCCTGCTTTACGATAAGTACGGATCTTGAAGTAATAAGTTTTCTTTTTCTTTAGCTTTCCGGCTTTATAAGTCACTTTCTTATTTTTGGTAATTGTCTTCACTTTCTTATAGCCGCTGTTTTTCTTCATGGACTGGTGTATACTTCATATCCAGTTGCATTTTTTACTTTCTTCCACGTAAGCTTCGCCTGATTCTTTTTCAGCTTCTTAATGGATTTTATAGATGTTTTAGATGGGGTGTATTTCTTTTTCAGAGCTTCCTGCTGAACTTTCTTTTTTGCGGCTTCTTCGGCTGCTTTCTTTTTCGCGGCTTCTGCCTTTTTCTTTGCCTCATCCTGGGTTTTCTTTTCAGCTTTCAGACTGACAATTTTCTTCTCAGCATCAGTTAATACTTTTAATGTATCTGCAGAAATAAGTTCCTTTTGTTCACTGGTTAATGCATTATAAGACTTTCTTGCTTCTGCTATCTGAGATTCTTTAGATAAATCTACTATACCGATAGCGTTAATTTTCTGTTTTACCTTATTTATTTCTTCAATTTGAGCTATGGTAAGATTATTCTTATTCATAATCTGTTCCAATTGCTCCAAAGCATCATCTACTTTCCATTGCTTTGAATCCAACTTTTCAAGTACTTCCATTGCATAGTTATATCTATCAGGAGCACTATATATACTATCCCATTTTTCTTTTTGTGCATTATATTCTGCTATTTTTTTTGTCAGTTTTTCTTTATTCGCAATATTTAAAGCTTTTATACTGTTTTCACTATACTGACTACCTAAATCTGCCCCTAATCCATACACAGTAAACTGAACTCGGATCACATCACCATCCTTTGGTGTCCATGCTGCCATTCCTACATTAGGAAACTCTCCATTTACAGAATACATCCATCCTGCATTCCTATGATAAGAAAACTCACTCAAATCTGGATATGCTACATTCTTGGCTGTATCATCTGGTGGATAAATAATATCCTTTCCATTTACTTGCGTATCCATATTTTTAATCACATCTGGTATTTTTGTTGTTCCATTATCTGCATTTTTAATTCCTGACAAATACCAAACATTTGAAGTAGTTGATACCTCAATTTCATAATTATTTTTCTTCAAAATATCTTTTACCAAGTTTGCACAAGTATCTTTTTCATGCAGAACAACCTGCGTTGGTTCAATCAAATATCCTTGACCTATTGTGAATTTTTCTATAGATACTGTAACCGTTCCTATTTTTTCAGAGGCATTCGATATAACTACTGATTTCCACCAACATATTGTTATCATCATTAATAAAATCATTTTTAAAAACACTGTATTTTTCTTTTTCATGGCACACCTCCCTCTTCACAAAACAGGAAGAGAATCTCTCTTCCTGTCCTGTATTATTATTTTATTCTTACTTTTTTAACATTTGATTTTTTACTCAAAACATTTAAATTAGCTGCTTTTTTATAAGAATATACCTTAACAAAATAAGTTTTTCCTTTTTTCAGACCAGAAATAACTATTTTTGTTTTATTGGATTTATTTACCTGCTTTGCAAGTCTGTATTTTGATTTTTTACCTTCTTTTATGTAAATCTTATATCCTGTTGTTCGTCTTATTTTTTTCCAAGATATTTTAATCTTATTGCGAGATACTCCATCTACTTTTAAAGAAGTCTTCATCGGACTAGTTACAGCAGTAATAACTTCTGATTGTTTATAAATTCTCTTTCCATTTTCCATATTAAAAGAACACAGATTTAATTTATAAACGGTTCCATCCGCCAGTGATTTACCTTTCTTTCCTTTTAATTTCTTAAAAGTATACGTATTCTGATTCTTTTTCAAATCCGTTACTACAACATATTTCTTCTTGCTCTTATCATATCTACGGAGTTGATATCCATCTGCAACAGAAATTTTATTCCATTTTAAAGTAATTGATGTAGTTGTTTGTTTCTTAACTTTAAAATTCAATTTTTGTACATTTGTTTCATCAGATGGTCTTGGATTAACATTGGTCTCTTTTAATTTTTGTAACAAAGATTCTGCATTCTGCAATTCCTGTAATACTTCCTGAGATACAAAAGCTTTCTGAGAATCTGTCAGTGCTTCATATGCATTTCTGGCCTCTTTGATAACTGTTTCTTTAGAAAGATCTACTTTTCCGATAGCTCTGACTTTATCTTCTACTTTCTGTGCTTTTGCTTTATCTTCCTTTAAAGCAGAAATCTTCTCTGATGCATCAGATAATTTTTTCTGTAATTCATCAGAAACCTGATTCTGTAATGCATTAGACATATTATCATAGAATTCTTTTGCCTCTTCTACATCAGATTCTTTATCCAAAGTAATATCATCCAACACATTAACCTTGTCACTCAATTTTTTAAGTTGATTATCTGAACTATCAATAGATAATGTCATTTTTAAATCACTGTCAAGTAATTGTCCATCATTACTGAATTTGATTGTAAACCTATGTTCTCCTGCTTCCAGTTTTTCAAGATATTCTTTCTTTAAAGTTAAAGTTTCTTTTTCTGAGTCAACTTCATAGCTTGTATCTTTTAAATTATCTTCTCCATTCATAACAGATGCAATAGTATTTCCATTCAATTTAAGATTTAATGTAAAATCAGTATCGTTTCCAATTATTGTTTTAGGTTCAATACCAAATTGTGACTTTTTAACGATTTTTACAGTACTAATTGTTTCATTTCCAGCCACATCAATAACTTTCACATGCATTACGGAAGCTTTTTCATCTACTGGTATTTTAATATTTTTTTCACTCAATCCGCATTTATTATCTACATCAATATTGTCACCTTTTGCTGCATCATAAACTGTTGTCCATTCTCCATTTTCTAATGAATATTGAATTTTGCATATGCCACTTGTACCATCCGTTGCTTTAACAAATATTTCTTTAGTATCTATATCTAGTGAAATATTTTCTTCGTCTGAAAGATTATTTGAATCTTTTCCCAAAAACAATTCTGGCCAATCATTGTCTACTTTTACTGGTCCATATTCAATAAGTGCATTTGCAGTTTTTTTGTCTACATCATCTCCCTGTATTACAGTATTGTTTTCTATCAAAAGAAGAGCATATACTTTATCCTTATACATATTTTCCAACTGAGCTGCTTTTGCATTCGTTCCACCCATAATTCTATAAGTATATTTACTATAATCAACATCTGGAGAATCAACTAAACACACTGCTCCAAATTTGTTCTCTGGTGTAAGATTTTTATGACCTGCCAAAATTGCCATATCACTATGCCATCCATGAGCTTCTTCTGGATTGTCCATATAATCACTCGGACTTATGTAATAATGTTTTCCTTCTATTGGTTCAATTATCTGTTGTGGTTCTTCAAATCTAACTTGTTTTCTTAACGATGTGTCTTTTGAAGCTACTTTTGCATAAAGAGTATGATAAACTTTTCCATTACCTTCATACTTCTTTTCTGCTACAATATTTTTAGCATCAGTCAATAGTTCAGCAATAGTTGCATCATCCTTAATTTTTTCTGCCTTTTCAACCAATGATTTCCATTTGCTTTCATCTAAATCATATCTTTGCCATACATTAGAACCAGATATAACATCACCTAATCCTATAACAATATCTTTTAAAGTTTCTCCATCATTTGTTTTTACAGCATTAGCTATGATATCTTCATAATTTTGTTCCTTACAAATATCTAATATGTCTTTACCATTATATTTCAAATAATCTGTGTTAACACCAGCACCAATAAATCCTGTAATAACGCACCCTGTTGTATTGATATTTCCCCAAGTTCCGTCTTCTGTTTGTGCATCCTTCAAAGCAATGATTCCCGCAATATATTCTTCATCTGGAATCAATCCTTTTAATTCAGCCAGTGCCCATCCTCGCATATCTACGCTATAAGAATTATATAAATCTACATTCTTTACATAATTTACTAATGTGTCTGGAATCTCTTCTCCACAAACTTTCAATGCCATTAATGCCCATTCATTATTTGCATAACCACCAAAAAGTCCTTCTTTATTTTTAAAAGAAAGTAAACCTTCTACAAGATTCATATGAGAATCGCCAAAATCATATGGATTATATCCAAGCATTACTACCTGAAGAATCTGTCTTGCATAAACAGTTGCCTGAGTATAATTTTCTTTTTCAGGAGAATAAACACATCCTCCATCTACATTCACATCTGCCGCCATATTCATAAATACAGACCAACAGGAGTTCTTCCACATATTTTTAAGTTCAGACTCTTTCTGTGTTAAATATGGCTGTAAAAGTTCTTTTGCCTTCTTTACTTCTTCTTCATTTTCAGAAGAATTTTTAAACATTGGAACGCTTCCATCTTTATCCTGATAAATAAAATAATATTTCTTTGAATTAATTCCATCTTGTGCAGTAATCTTTACTTCTGCCAAAAAATCATCTACATTAATAATTACTGACTGTATTTCTTTCTTGTTGATATTTGCCATTGCCTCAGATGATACTTCTTTTATTATAAGCTCTGCATTTTCTACATCAGTTGGCTGTAAAAGATATACCGTCTTTTCTGATGAAAATCCTGTTTCTTTTTTTGTATTATAATCTTTTAATGTTGCATTTTTTAATTCAATCTGTTTCAAGTCACAATCGGCACTTGCTCTTACAATAGAAATAGTATATTTTTTGATTGTTCCATTCGCAGCTGTTACTTTAACCGTAATTTTATCTAAACTATCTCCAACAGCTATTGCCGCATACATACCAACCTGATCACCTTTTATTGCCTGCGTATCCATGTATTCAATCTTTGCTTGTGGATCTACAGGAGCAATTCCTAAGATAATCTTATCCAAAGGTAACTTTTTAGGTATCGCAATCGCCCACTGTCCATTATCATTCTTCACTCCATAAGAAGTAGATTTTACAGTTGCAGAACCTAACTGGGTTGCCTCTACATACTTAATATCCGTATCAGAACCTTTTTTAACTTCCGCTTCTGTTCCATTGGAATATACAAGGTATACCGCACAAGAATAGCCTTTTAGATTCGTCTTTTTCAGTCCTTCTGGCATAGTTTCAGAGGCAGTATCAAGAGCAGACACATTCCATTCTGCTGTATACATTTCAATTATATTCAAACCTTTTTTCAGACTTAATACAGGACTTTGAAAGGTATCAGAGTAAGAAGCTGAACTTTCAAAACGTTGGAAATTCTCTCCATTAATTCGCACATAGTTTTCTCCATTGCTAAGCCATTCCATTGCATTTGCTGAATATGATTCTGTTTTCTTATGATTTGTCCACCGAAAAACAGAACATTGTTTTACCTGATCTTTCACAGTAACTTCTCGATAAGAAGTATCTGCTGAAGAACTTCCCTGTATTACTGTATCATTATCAAAATAGTTTATTTCATCATTTGTAGTATCTGCAATATATGTTTCTTTAATATTATCCCAATTACTTAAACCACTAATAAGAACTTTATATTTTTCGCTTACAGTTCCTTTCTTTACTGTTATATAGCAAACAGATGTTCCATTAATATTATAAGATTTCGTTTCTTCTTTTTCAATATTAAAATCTGTTCCATTTCTTTTTACTGAAAATTCTTTTCCTTCAAAATCCGTTGCAGAAATCTGTGCATCGGCATCCGCCTTTCCACTTATTATATATCCATCACCGATACTTCTTTCGTCAACTTGTGCAGTATAAACAGAATCATCTTTTGTATTCTTAGTAACTGTCGCTTCTTTTTGACCGATAGTTACATTACTAATTGCGAATGTTGCAGTTTCTGCTGCAGAAAGTTTTTTTGAACAAGCAAGTGCAATCAATATGGCAAATATAAAAAGTATAATTTTACTGTTTAAATAAACTTTTGATTTTCCCATGTTTTCCCTCCTCGTATATAACAAGAGAAGTCAACTAATCGTTGACTCCTCCCATTATTCCTAACTTAGTCTACTTTCTACCATGTAGTTTCTGTCAAAACATATTTTACGTAAATGCCTTCTACACTAGTAGTAAAACCGCCTGCTGACTGATTACTATAATCATATGGAAAATACTGACTTCCTGACATAGCTACATTTGTTGCTGCTAATGGAGATTCAAACCAGGCATTTGCCTCTGGCGCTGCAGCAGCCCATGAAGGTTTTGTTCCCTGTGTTGTTACAGAATTACCTGCTTTCATGTCAATCATCCAAGAATATCCCTTATAAGAATTAGATGTATATTCTACATCAATGCTACCCAGCCCATTAATAGATGTAATATAATCTCCATTAGTAGACTTTCCAATTGTTAAACCTGTTGCATCAATAAAATTCATTGCAGTTGGTTGTGTATTTGCATTCAACGTTACATTTCCGCTATACAACACTCCTTCTTTGACATTACCTGTATAACTTGATGGTAAACCTACTACCTCTACAGTAACTGGAACTGTTATTTTCCCTTTAGATGGTGTTGCTGCCATTGATGTTACACCAAGTCCCATCATCATAACTACTGCGAGCATCACTGCGAGCATTCTTTTTAAAGTCTTCATAAGTTTTCCTCCTTTAGAAACTCCGCTATTTAGATAGCATTCTTTGGTTTTGTCTACATGTTACTAATGGGTCGCGACTCCCATTGCCAACGGATAGCTCCTTTAGCAATATATTGATTTAAAACAACTTCTATACGATTTATCTGCTTATATGCTTTCTCTACTGAACCTTTTTTATTGTGGTCTCAACTACTCTCACATTATTATCTGCATATGAAATAACTGTATATTGTTGTTTTACCTCCTTTGATATTACCTGTTTGAAAATTACAGATATTTACAATTTCCAAACGCTGTGTCAGGATTTTATGTGTGGAACTTTCGGATAGAAATCATTAGATAAAAACAAATAAACTGAGACTTGCTTTTCAACTTCTGTAAAGATTTCTCTAAACATATCGAATGAATGTACTCAGCACTCCCACCCAAAGTCCTGTTCATTAGAATTCTATTTTAAATATCCTGACTTAAGCTTCTTCTGCCTTTTCACACCTTCCCGGAAGATCCAGTGGTATTTGTGAGGGCATCCGCTTTCACAGTAGGGGTAAGCCTGTGTGTTTTGTACCAACTTTCTTAAAATAGAATGTATTTTTTTGTACATTTATTATAACATAGCTTTTCTGAAAAGTATTCCAACCAGACGGATGTCTTTTCGTCATTTTGGAACCTTTTTTAGATTTTTTTAAAAAAGGCTTGACATTTTATGCAGAAAAAATCCCGTCAGACCGAATGATCTGACGGGACATTTTCTTTTATTGCTTATTATAGATAACACAACTTTTGTTTTATCTTCATTATTTTACGCTTATCGGAACATATATATATACTTTTTTATTGATGTATCTTTCAAAAGTAAAGTTCTGTAAAGAGACCATGTCGCGGTGTTCTTTTATCCAGCCATAAAAAACACATCGGGAAAACATACGGATAGTATCTGCGAGATTATCCACATCGCTTTCGCGGTCTGTTTCAAATACGGCAAATCGTCCGGCGGCTATCTCTATTTTCACAGCATCGTCCGGCACATTCGTGAAGTTGTTTACAACCGGTCCAAGGACATATTGAATATTGATACATTCCGGGTCATGATACCACATGGCAATCTTATCATTTCCATTCGCACTTCCGGCTACAGAGTTCATTTTCTTGAAGTACGGTGAATCCTCATCGAGCCAGAATGCTACCTGTGCCGGTATATCTACTTCCCGTCCACGATTTGGGATGATCGTCCAACCAACCATTTTGATATCATCAACGTCCATAAAGGATACTTTCATTTTATCTTTATATTCTGAGTAAAACTGATTTAAGTCAACAACTTCTGTGTTTGCTTTAGCATATTTGGAAGGACTGGTACAAAAGGCTTTGCGGAAGGCTTTATCAAATCCGTTTCTCGACTTAAAACCATATTTTTTTGCTAAACTGGCCACCTTGACACCCTGACGTAATTCTCTGGCGGCTTTTTGTATTTTCCTCTGACTGATATACGCACTAAGTCCCATTCCAAAATCATCCTGAAAGGCTTTGCGAAAATAGTCTCTGGAATAGTTAAAATGTTCCGCCATCATCTCCGGTGTGATATCTTCTGTAATATGCTCATCAATGTAATTGATCCATGCAATATTCTGAAATTCCATCCGGTAATACTTTGCCGGAACAACGCCGTATTCTTTGCGAAATGCATTAGAAAAAACGCTATAACTTGCAAATTGATATTTGGCACATACTTTTTCCGGATTCTTTCCTTCTTTTAATTCTTCTGCAGCAAAGTACAGCTTTCTCTGTTTTATGTAATCGGTAATTCTCGTTTCATAATAAAGCTGGAAAATATTTTTTAAATGTTTCTCGGAATAATGAAACAGCTTTGCAAGACCTTTTGCTGTTAAATTCTCCGTAATATGCTCATCAATATAACTAATCCACTCGTCAACTCCATAAATCTTTTTCTCCTCTTTTTTATTTTTCATTACATAATCCGAATGCATTCTTTTTTCAAGAGGAAGATATACGGAGTACAGTCCGTTTTCAAAAGAAATAAAATACATTTTCCGATTGTCATAGTGCATTTCACTTTGCTTTATCCAGTCACATAATGCATACTTTATCAACATTTTTATCATATCCGGTGCCTGTTTATCCCAATATTGCTCCTTTAACGTAAAAACTGCATAATCCGATGCCCCAAAGTCAATTCTCTTCTTTTCACTTTTCCTTCCGGCATCTTTTGGAACTTCCTGCCCGATCATATAAAAGAAGTGGTATGAATCATCATGCCACCAAAACTGCATATACTCTCCGGCACGCTCCCTCTCCTTCCACTTTTCCTTTACATCCTTCTCGATATATTCCATTCCGTTTTGAAAAACATCACCTTCTAAAGGCAGCATATCTGCCTCTACTGTCTGTGCCATTCTTCTCACAACTTTATATTCTATCATAGAACTATCAGGAATCCGTTCAAATGGAAGGACTTGATTTGTATAATCCTCTTCAATATTCAATCCCTGCACCTGTTCCCTGATTGCATCAAGAGAATTGTCAAAGAAAATGTCAGCCAGATAAAGGAATTCCTGCGTAGAGTATGCCAGTCTGCTTGCCAGATCTTTTATCGAAATGCTGTTATCTGTCTGAAGGCACAAAAGAGTGTCTCTCATACGTTCCCATAAAGCTGATTCTTCCTCTGGAAGTGAGGAAAATGTTTTTGTCTCATTCACTGTGTTCATTTTCTCTATCCTTCTATTATTTCTATTTCTTTTTCTTTCATTTTCTCTGTTATTTTATCTCAGTCGAGAAGACTCCCACCTCCTTCAGGTGGTGAGTGACAGCAAATTTGTCTCAGTGGGAGTCCAATCTCCGACTGAGATGAACGCTCCGCGAGGATGCGCAGTGATTCTGTAAAGAATATGTCAGCTTATGCTGACCAGAATCACGCGCCAAGTCTCGCGGTTGCTCGACTTGAATATTATTTTTTAATATCCACATATTTTTTAGTTATATTGTAAATCACCACTAACATTCTGTCAATTTACAACTCCCACTACGGACAATCTCTATTCTTCAGATAAACTTCGCAACTCTGGAAAAGTCTTTTTTCTTTTCTCTGATACAATATTTATAAAACATAACCTGTGTATTGGTGTATGATATTTATATTCAAGTCGAGCAGTCGCACCGACTGCACTCATAGAAACTGCGGAAAGGAGAGATCGTGAATAAAAATAATTCTTTAGAAGTAATAAAAGATTGTACTACATACATAAAAAATCACCTTCAAGACACATTAACAGCAGAATCTCTGGCTTCCCGCTATGGTTACTCTCTTTATCATTTCTGCCACATTTTTAAAATCTGCTGTGATATGTCACCGGGAAAATACATACGCCTTCTCCGTTTGGAAAAAGCAAAAAAGGATATTTTATCTGGAATGAGTATCACACAGGCCGGATTTGATAATGGCTTTGAAACCAGTTCCGGTTTTTCTAAAGCATTTCGCAAAGAATATGGTATTAGCGCACGAGAATATTTAAAACAAAATAAAGAAAGTGAGGTTCTTATTATGCTACACGTTGAAATTAAAACATTACAGTCACAGACAGCACTTGGGTACGAGATTCCCGGCGAATATGACAGTGATTACAGCAAATCCGGTGCTTACTGGAATCACATTAATTTTAAAGAATACCCTGCCTATCCAGAAGGAATCCATGATTATGGCGAAGTTGGACTATGGACCCATCCCGACCATATCAGCGGTGAATTACACTATTTCTTTGGCTTTTTAACTGACTCTACAGAAATTCCGGAAGGCTTCCACAAGGTGGATATTCCTGCCGGACGATACGCAGTTTTTACAATTAAATCACAGGAAACTCCTGAAAAAATGGCGGATGCTGTACGGAATGGCTGGCGTTACGTCTTTACCGAATGGCTCTGTACGCAAAAAGAGTATAAAATATCACATCAGGGGATGTGTTTTGAATGCTATCAGGGAGAAGAAGCATATCTTTATCTGCCAGTGATTGATTTGTAGATTTGGTATAGACGAAAAAAGAAAAAATAATATATCCCATCTGCTCTGTAGTCGCTGTGTTTATGATGCTCGTCCGCATCTTAAACACGCTCCCAAGCCGCATCTGGGATAGGGCATTT
>ERZ857693.2265-NODE-2265-length-19733-cov-2.570282_pt1 | contig 19733 bp, 19 predicted proteins | sample MGYA00519765_ERZ857693 | MGnify/ENA primary metagenome ERZ857693 (study PRJEB31778, sample SAMEA3449354) | human gut metagenome | biome: human gut; feature: human-associated habitat; material: faeces | place: United Kingdom | collected 2010/2012 ... | reverse complement strand
TTAGAGCGTTATCAAATTTATTCTACATATATTTGGAGATTTTGTCAAATTATTTGATGTTTATAATCTAAATTGTAAATCCATTACAAACTAAAAACCGTTAAGGACTAACGGCAATTTTTTATTTCTGAAATAACGTATTCAAGACGGCTATAGAGACCAAGTAATAAGTCGTAACTTCGATTTTCATTTTCTTTCAAAACAGTGAAAACTGTTGTACTATAGGTAAATTCAAAGAAGTCATCTAATTCCTTGAGCCAGTCATCAATAACCCCTAAATTTTGATCAATGATTGCAAACAAACTTGGCTGATACCAGATTGTACCTTCGATATAAAGGTTTTTGTCAGATAATTTAGATAGGGATACTTTCAAGTCAGCAAGCTCTCGTTTAGCAAGATTCGGTTCAATCTTTAAATCAAAAAGCAAGCGTGCATCATGATTTAGAATATCGAGTTCTGCTTGAAGCAGTTGAATATAATGTATCGCTACTAAATACTGGTTCATGGGTCTCTCCTGGTCATCTGAAAATCGTACTATTATTGTACCACTAAAGAATGAAAAAATGTAGTAATTATTTAATTTTTTACAGGATTTTTTTAGAAAAAATACCATGCTTTAAATTTCTGTTTAAAAATAATGACACTAGCAATTTTCTAAGAGTTTAAGAAATGAAAGATTTTTTAAAAAAAGAAAAACACTCACGAATGAGTGCAATTCTAGTATTAATGACTAACCATTTCTTGGGCAATTTCCAAACCACTAAGTTTTCCAGGATAGTAAGTTGGCCAATTATCCATCTCTTTTAGAATCTCATCTTGGCTACTATTACCAAAGAAAATGTGAAAATGTGCTGAGCTTGTTGGATCTATTTGATGATCTGAAAATTGGACATATTGGTAAGGATTGTCAGCAGCTTGACTGTCAGTTGCTGTGAAGAGATAACGGACACCTTTTTTACCAGAAGCATAAGTCAAAATCTTATAACCATCATAACGATAAGTGTGTGTCACGCTACTTCCATCATTCTTTGTGAAAGTCATGGTCATCTTTTTACCATCAATAGCAATTTTAGAAACATCTGTTTGATAGCCCTTAGTGTAGTATTCTTTGTACTCTTGTGCGGTTTTATCCTTATTCAATAGAGATTTGTATTCAAATACTTGATCTAAAGTACCATCTTGGAGGTAAGGATAGACCGATTGCCACTCACCAGACCAATCAGAAAGTTCTCTATCTTTAACATCTTTATCATCAAAGTAACCATTTTGGACTGTTTTCTTATCATCACTTCCTGTTTCAGGTTGGATAGCTTTCCCTTCAACATCTGTTGTTAAACGAAGATTCTTTAGGTTCTCAGTCATAACACTGACATAATCTTCACCTTTTTTCAACTGTTCCTTAGTTAGTGATTCAATTGGATTTAAAACTGCTGTCTTAACTCCTACTTCATTAGCTAAGGTTTTGGCAACGCTACTTGAAGCATTTTCCTCAAAGTAGATATAGTTAATGTCATATTCTTTGACATACTTAGAAAGGCTAGCGATACGTTTTGCAGATGGATCAGATTCAGCTGAAACACCTGAAATTGGTACTTGTGTCAAACCGTAATCTAAAGCAAGGTAGGCAAAAGCTGAGTGCTGGGTAACAAAACTTTTCTGTTTCGCTTGACTTAAGGCTTCAGTATACTCCTTATCCAAAGTCTTTAATTTTTTAAGGTATTTCTCAGCATTGGTTGTAAAGACTGCTTTTTTATCTGGATGTTGAGCAATCAAACCGTCCCTAATAGTTTCAACTAATTTTTGAGAACGTTTAGGTGAGAGCCAAACATGAGGATCATATTCGTGGTGATGCTCTTCTCCACCGTGATCATGATCTTCTTCCTCTATTCCAGGTAAGAGAACCATGCCTTGACTTGCCTTAATGATTTTTGTATTTTTAGTGTTGATAGACTTTTCAACTTTTGGAACCCAGGTTTCCATATTTTCATTTAGGTAGACGAAAGTGTCTGCTTTTTCAATGTCAGCGACATTCTTAGTAGATGGTTGAAAATCGTGGGCTTCACTACCAGCGGGAATAAGATAAGACACCTCTCCCTCATCGCCAACAACCTGCTTTGTAAATTCATAAACAGGGTAAAAGCTGGTCACAACCTTCAAGTCGCTATTTCCTTTTGAACCGTGGTGACTAGTCGTATAATAAATACCTGCACCAGCAGCTAAAACAACTGCTGCTATTCCTGCTAAGCCAAAAATGCGTTTCTTTTTCATGATATTCCTTTCAAAAATACTTAACCAGTTAATGGTTTACTGGTTAAGTATATCACACTTCATTTATTTTGCAAGTACTAAAATAAAAAAATTGAAATATTTCGATGAAAAAGAAATATTTGATATACTGGAAATATCATTTGGAAAGTAGGTTATACATGTTTCGTAAATTAACCCTATATCTTTTTTTATTGCTTGCATCCATTGGCCTGACTTATGATACGCAATCATACACCTCAGGTGCCTTGTCTGGTTCAGCATACGGTATTATTGGACTATCAACACTAATTGCCTTATGTTATATCCTACCAGGAATATTTCTGGTTCGATACTTAGGCAAGAGATGGCAGGTGAAACCACTTGTTCTCGTATTTGCTCTAATTGGTGGAGTCTTTATTACAGGATGGATAGCTGGCTATGCCAATACCATTTCTCACGACTGGGTGACTGCTAATCTTTCTTCAAAGAGTTTCTTCTACCGCTTTGAGGATGCTCTTATGGCTCCCCTAGTTGAAGAACCCCTCAAACTAGCAGCTTTTCTCTTTACTATCTATATGGTGCCAACAAAAAGTTACAAGGGGCTCTTGCTTGTCGCTATTACGGCAGGTCTTGGCTTCCAGATTAGTGAAGATTTCTCCTATATTCTTTCAGATTTGCCTGATGGTTTTTCTTATACGGTTTCAGGGATTCTTGGTCGAACTATTGGTGCTGTATCATCTCACTGGCTTTACACGTCCTTCCTTGCTATGGGGCTAGTCCTTATATGGCGTTCACGTCAAAAACTCATTAATTCCAAATACAGTCTTATTGGTATACTTTATGCTTGCGGTGCTTTTGCTGCACACTTTGCTTGGAATTCACCCCTTCGAAATTTAGAAAGCGATTTGCCATGGGCATCAGGCCTCCTCATTTCACTCAATCTTTTCTTCTTCATTACACTTTATCAGATCCTCTCAAAACTAGATGAAGAAAACAAGTAATGTTTAGAATACTAAAAAAACCTTTCCAATTTTATGGAAAGGCTTTTTTGATGACTTTAATCACTCATAGAAAAACGATTGGTCATCAAGTTACTTGCATCATCTAAGACTTTTGCCAATAGTTTATCTGTTTCTGACTGAATCTGGTCACTAATCTTTTGATTTTCAGATTCAAAATCAATACTCTCACCATTTGCTAAAGCATTGTCGACATGATTAATCATAGCATGGCCAAGAGCCATCGTTGTTTCTACATAGGCATCCAAATCAGCCTCATGCTGTTGGAAATGAGGATCACAGATAGCAGCAATCAAGCGATTACTCCAGTAGAAATTGCCTGTATCTACTTTATCAGTTGTTTGACGGAAATAAGCAGGTGTTGTTCCTACCTGAGTCCAGAATGGCACCATTGTACCAAATGGCATTGATCCATAGGCTAACCACTGAATACCAGTTGTTTCTGATGGTTTGTTAGGACGCATTTGCAAGAGAGCTGTTTGACTTGTACGGTTAATACCGATTGGACGGAATTGGCGTTGACTTACAGCATCTCCTTGAGGTCCATAAGGATCATAAGGCGTATCTTGATAATGAAGACTCAAAACGTATTTAACATCTTCAACTGTAATTTTGCGGTATGGTTTTTGGCACCATGGAATAAAGAATGATTTTGGATCATAGTCTTTTTCTGGGTTCAAAAATTTCTGCATAGCCCAAGCGCGTGGTGTATTATAATGACGGTCCTTATCTCGTTGGCTACCAAAAGCATAACGTGGATTAAAGTGTTCATTAGAATAAGTCAAATCCAAGTGATGTTTATTAATAAAATTTCGAATGTCTGGTGAGGCAAGATAGTCGTCTGGATTTTCAAACTCATAGTGATCGATACCAAGTTGGTTTGGGTTAGTAACATAGGCATCGTCTGGAACACGTCTTGCAATCCAATGGTGACCACCAATTGTTTCCAACCACCAAATTTCTTCAGTGTCTGAAAAAGCAATCCCATTAGACTCGTAAGTTCCGTAAGTTTCAAGGAGTTGTCCCAAACGAAGGACACCTTCACGCGCCGTCTTGATATATGGCAAGACCAAAGTCAACATATCCTCTTCTCCAAAACCATCTTTAACAAGAGGATCAGCGCCGAGAACACGCGCATTAGTCGTGATTGTTTCTGTTGCACTCATGGCAACATTAGCTGAGTTAATACCAGCTTCACCCCAGATACCGTCTTTCCCAAGCGCATCTGGGACAGAGGTATAACGTAGAGGATTATCTGGCAAATCAATTGAAAAATTGCTAAGCACAGACTGGTAATGACGCGGTTGGTCTTCAGGGGTCACGACGAGAAATTCTTTGGGCGTAAAAACGCCTGATTGAGAATCCTCAGTACGTGCAATCATGGTAGAGCCGTCATATGAGGCCTTCTTACCTACTAAAATCGTTGTACAAGCCATAAAAGCTTCCTTTCTACTTACAAATCGTCCGCAATCTTATTGATTTTTCTGAGACGATGGTTAACACCACTCTTGGTCAGAGGAGGTTCTATACTATCTGCGATCTGCTGGATAGAGTAATCTGGGTTGGCAATACGGAGTTGGGCAATTTGGCGCAGCTCCACCGGTAAAATCTCCAAGCCAACCGTATCCATAATCTTGATAATATTATTAATTGTTTTCATGCTAGCACTAATCGTTCTAGCAATATTGGCTGTTTCCGCATTATTGGCACGATTCAGATCATTTCTGGTTTCTCGCATAATTTTGACCTCTTCGAAGGTATCCTTAGAGTTCATTGCGCCAATAACAAGGAGAAAATCCATAATGTCCTCAGCTTTTTGAAGATAGGTCACAAACCCATTTTTATGACTCAAAACCTTAGCATCGAGCATAAATTTTTTCATGAGAGAAGCTAAATCCTCTGCGTGGTCTTGGTAAACGGAAAAAATTTCTAATTGATAACGACCTTTTTCAGGATCACGTACTGTTCCAGTCGCCAAAAAAGCGCCTCGTAAATAGGACCTTCCAGCTTCGTCATCTTCCATTACTGATGTTTCAATACCTGTTTCAAAGCCAAAGAAAGAATCCGCCAATTGTAAATCAGACAAAATATCATTGACATGGTCAGCGACAAAAACCGTGTAAACACGATTTTTCTTGAGATTGGTCTTGTTGTGATGTCTCAATTCAGGATTACTCTGATAACGACTTTCCATTAATTGGTAGATATGTCGCGCAATCTTTGCATTTTCTGTTGAGATGGAAAGAGTCAAACCTTGATTGGTCAATCCAACTGAACCAGACATCTTAATCAATGCTGACAATTCAGCCTTGTCTTTGCTTGAAGCAGCAATTATCTCTTCTTTAACCTTAATCGTAAAACTCATGACTTGTTCCTCACTAGGTGCATGAGCTCATCCACTACCAAGTCACCATGGTGGAAGGCACCACCATTTTCAAGTCGCAGAAAATTAGAAGACACAACTGTTTTAGCTTCACGACGTAAGCCCTCAAAATCATGCTCAACCTGAACAAGGTATTCATCAAATTTATTACTAGCCATGTATTCCTTAGGCACTTTCTTGATGTTAACTAAGACATTGTCAATCACATCAGAGCCAAGATGACGATTAAGAACAGCCACATGGTCGGCATCTGAGAATTGTTCAGTTTCTCCGTACTGAGTCATAATATTACAAATGTAGGTGACATCAGCCTTGGTCTCGATAAGAGCCTGACGAATCTCTGGTATAACTAGGTTGGGCAAAATCGATGTATAAAGAGATCCAGGACCTAAAACAATCATATCACTATTCATAATAGCATCAACAACCTTACGACTGGCCTTAGGCTCTTCGTCATTATAGGTATTGGTCACATAAACGCGTTCAATCATGCCATCGTACTGGGCAATACTACTCTCACCTGCTACTTCATGGCCATCTTGAAAAACGGCATGAAGCGTCAAGGCTGTCTCACTAGCAGGATAAATTTTTCCTGTAACGTGGAAAAACTTCGTCAGAAGCTGCATGGCATTATAGGTAGAGCCCTGCATCTCTGAAATCCCAGCGATGATTAGGTTTCCGAGTGGATGACCAGCCAAAGCACCATCGGTTTTATCAAAACGATATTGGAAAACTCTTTCATAAAGTTTAGGCATATCACTCATAGCTACCAAAACATTACGCAAATCCCCTGGAGGTGTCAGTTGCATGATATCACGCAAATCTCCTGAAGAACCTCCATCATCAGCTACAGTTACCACAGCAGTGATATCAACATCCTTATGACGCAAACTACGAAGAATGACTGGGATACCAGTTCCCCCACCTATTACTGTAATTCTTGGATTTCTCATGAACGATTCACTGTCTCCTTACGTCGATCCTTATCACGATGTGTTTCATTGACTGTCCAATCATTTTTTAAATCTTGGGCCAGACGATGTGCAAAAGCTACACTACGGTGCTGACCACCTGTACACCCAACAGCAATAGTGAGAACAGACTTACCTTCTTTTTTGTAGCCAGGCAAGATTGGTTTAATAAGCTGTGTCAAATGATTGTAAAACTCTTCTGATTCCTTATGGTTCATGACATAATCAAAAACCTCTTTATCCAAACCTGTGAGGTTACGAAGTGCAGGATCATAATAAGGATTTGGCAAGAAACGAACATCAAAAACCAAATCTGCATCCAATGGCAATCCATATTTAAAACCAAAACTCACAACTTCAATACGGAAAGAAGATTGGTCTTGTTCAGATGAGAACTGTTCAGAAATAGCCTTACGCAGCTGGCGTGGAGTTAATTCTGTCGTATCAACCACGTTCTGACTCAAACTCTTAAGCGGTGACAAAAGCTCACGCTCTAGCTTGATGCCATCCAAAACACGGCCATCTGCCGCCAGTGGGTGACTACGACGTGTCTCTTTATAACGAGAAACCAATTCACCATCCGTGGCATCCAAGAATAGAATCTTGAAATTAAGTTCCTCATTGCTTTCCAATTTATCCAGAATATCGTTGATCTCATCGAAGAACAAGCGACTGCGCATATCAATGACAAGAGCAATCTTATCTGTCTCTTCACTATGTTTTACCAATTCGATAACCTTAGGTACCAAAGAAGGTGGCATATTATCAATGGTGAAGTATCCAATATCCTCAAAGGATTGAATGGCCACAGTCTTACCTGCACCACTCATCCCTGTTACAACAACTAAATTAATTTTTTTCGTTCCCATGAGACTCCCTTTCTAGTCTTTCTTCTTTCAAGGCACGAATATCGTCTGACATCTTCTCAACTTGTTGGCTAACCCCCATAATCATTTCTGTCTGCAATTTTTGAATTGTCAGAAGATCTGATTGGTCTTGTTGAACCAAGTGGTCAATTTTTTCATGCAGAAGTCGAATTTCTTCCTTAGACTGGGTATTGACGTGATAGTCGTTACGCGCTTGTAAACGGTCATAATCCGATGCTCGATTCTGACTCATCATAATCAATGGTGCCTGAACGGCCGCTAGAGTAGACAAGGCCAGATTCAACAGAATAAATGGATACTTATCAAAGGCAATCCCAAAAGGTTGAACAACATTAAGCCCCATCCAAATAGCCATAAAAGCAACGAATGACAAGATAAAAGTCCAAGATCCACCAAATCGGGCCACTTCATCCGCCACTTTTTGACCAAAAGTAATCCTACTATCCAACTGTTCCTGGATGTCTTGATCCTCGTACAATAAACTCTTGGTCACATCGTGAACGGTTTCCCGAACATGTTCGTTTTTCTCATTAGCATTAGCAATAACTTCATCAAGAAAAACTAACCTATAATCCAAAAGACTGATATTACTAATAAAATCATGTCCTCTTAAATCAGGGTAATCTTTTTTCAAAAGTATTTGCAAACGACTATTTAGACGTTCGAAATAGGAGCCATCGGTTTCATCGAACCACTCTTTAGAGATATAATCCTGAACTCTCTTAACCTGCATATTTTCGCCTTCTTTCTAGGCTCTATTATACCATATTGAAAGCTTAAACGTTCAATAGATAAAGGAAAAGAGTCCAAGACTAACCTCAGACTCCTCCATTATTGGGACAATTAATTTAAACTCTTCTTATTGGTAATTTAAAGTCCAGTAGTAAGTACCGTCACCAGCGACAACACAAGCTACTGCTGCTTGAGTAGCATCTGGACTCATGAGAAGTTCACGAATACCACTACTCAACCATTTATTGGCTACAACTGAACCATCAGATTCACGACGGTAAACAATACCATCACTGTTGTAAGTGTGTGAAATATCTTTGGCATGTGGAAGGGTTGTGCTATTGTAAAGATCATCAGACCATGTAAGTGCTGGCAAACCAGCAGCTGTACGTTGAGCATTGATTTCATTAAAGGCAGCCTTAGCTGAGTCAACTTCAACATAATCAGAGTTTTCAGTTGGTTCTACATGATAAACAAATTTAACATAACCAAATTCAACATCACTATATTTTTTGTCGTCAACACCACTCTTGAGATTAGCTGTAATAACATAGTCACGTGCCCAAGCACTGCCCTTAGAAGCGTTGAAGTTGTCAACATCTTCAATTTCCCAAGTTACATTACAATCCCAGCCAGCATTATCTAAGAATTTTGGAGCAAAATTCTTAATAACATAATCTTTGAATTCATCCACATTTTGGAATGGAAGAGCTTCACCAGCTTTACCAGTACCAACTACATTTTCAGAATACAACTTAACACTTGATGCATTGTCATCGTACATGTATTCGTCGTTTCCTGCTGGTTTATGGAAATCTGGATCAAGCTCAGGGTCATCATTGGCAGTACCATTGTAGAGTTTCCACTTACCATCAACCCATTTGTAGTAACCATCGATACCACGCGCATTATCTTCATCTGTCAATGCCACACGGTAGTAATAGGTACCGTTGTCATCTACAAATCGTGGATCTGAATACATGCGATAATCTGTTGGTGGCAATGTTGGTTTTGGCAACTTATCATAGTCAATGTTTGTTTCAGGCGCATACGGTGGTTTTTCAAGTTCAGGAGCTTCAGAACTTGTTTCTGATGTTGAACCTGTCTCAGAAGTAGCAACTGAGTCTGAGGTGATTACTGAAGTTGAATTACCTGTTGAAGCAGCATCTGAAGTTGTGGCAGAGGTTGAATCTACAGTTGACGCTACTTCTGAACTTGCTGATGAAGTTGAGTCAACAGTTGATACTGCTTCTGAACTTGCAGACGAAGTTGAATCTACAGTTGAGGCTACTTCTGAACTTGCTGATGAAGTTGAATCTACAGTTGAAGCTACTTCTGAGCTTGCTGATGACGTTGAATCTACAGTTGAAGCTACTTCTGAACTTGCAGACGATGTTGAATCTACAGTTGAAGCTACTTCTGAACTTGCAGACGATGTTGAATCTACGGTTGATGGTGCTTCTGAAGTTGCTGATGACGTTGAATCTACAGTTGAAGTTGTTGGAGCTTCAGAATCTGTGCTTGAAGCCTTAACAAGTACCCACTTACCATTTGAATAATAGTAATAATCGCCATTATCTTTCAAATAATAGTGAGTACCATTTTCATAACGGTAGTGAGGGTCATTTCTCAAAACCTCATAACCTGTCGTTGGTGTATTGTTAGAACCACTATTGTTGTTATTATAGTCACCACCACGAACCCAACGACCGTTATAGTTAACATAGTAGCTACCATCACTCAAGATGTAGTACAAATAGCCATTGCTATAGCGATAAGTACCTGATTCATTGTAGTTGTTGTAACCAGGATTATAGTTGTTATAGCCATAATTATAGTTATAGTTATAGCCATAGTTATAATTTGGATAGTAATTATTGTAACCGTAGTTATAGCCATAATTGTAATTATAGCCTGGGTAATAGCCATTATATCCGTAGTTATAACCATAGTTTGGATAATAGTTGTTATACCATGGATTATAAGAATAGTTATTATAGTAACCTCGGCCATAATAACTATCGGCCTGTGCATGATTGTTGCCAACTACCGTTGGTGCTAAAATAGCTGCCCCTAGGACAGCACATGAAAATAATCGTAAACTCTTTCTCATTGTCTTTTCCCCTTTTAAAAAAATATACCTTTTATAAGCAATCGCTTACATTTCCATTTACACTTTAATTGTAAGAAATAAAACTTCTATTGTCAAATTATTTTAATAATAGAAGTTTCTCAGACTAAACCAATAGAAGACTAACAAAGACCTAACTTTCTTTGTGAAAAACGGTTAGGCGGACCTCTTTTAGGGCTTAAAGGCAAGTGTTTAAACAAAAAAAGCCCTCTATTTGTATAAGGACTTTTAGCGTAACATTAACGATTATCAATATTTTCTGGGTAAAGATCGTGATTAAAGAGACGTTGCTCTGCCATCTTCTCATACTTCGTTTCAGGACGACCGTAATTATAATAAGGGTCAATCGAAATACCACCACGAGGTGTAAATTTACCCCAAACTTCCAAGTAACGGGGGTTCAAAAGCTCCACCAAATCTTTACCAATGGTATTAATACAGTTTTCATGAAAATCTCCGTGATTACGGTAACTAAAGAGGTAAAGCTTTAGAGATTTAGACTCAACGCAGAGCAGGTCTGGAATATAAGAAATATAAATACTGGCAAAATCAGGTTGCCCAGTAATAGGACAAAGTGACGTAAATTCTGGACAGTTGAATTTGATAAAGTAATCATTATCAGTATGACGATTATCAAAAGACTCTAAGACTTGTGGAGAGTATTCAAAAATATAAGGTGTCTCCTTATTACCAAGGAGAGTGAGGTTTTTCATTTCTTCTTGTTGTGACATTTTTCTTCCTTTATTGTTAATTTTTCTAGACCTTTATATGGTCAATTTTTAATCTAAATTTCTAATGTTAATCATTAAAAAAGTAAAAAAACTATCAATTCTAAGTTTATAGAATGTGAAGATTAGACTCCGCGCTCATTATCATAGAGCAGAGTATGAAGCTGAGGGAGAACACGCACATTGCCCCACGAGTCGTCAGCGGCTACTGTCTCCCAAAGCTCTTTGAGGCGATCTAATTGATGTTGGACAATATTACCTTCTGCTTTCGGTTCAGGATTACCAGCCGAAAGAAACATGACATCTGGCTGATAACGTTCTTGAATCATTTTAGCAAAGGCTAAATCATCATCGTCGAAAACAGGAACCTTAAAGGTAACTTTATCAGGATCAAGTTGTGAAACAATAAAGTCAAGGGTTTCCATATTGACTTCCATCTTGGATGATGGTGGTTTAGGACTTAAGGTTACTTGATCAATATCCTTTAACCACTCCTGCCAGCGAGAACCCTGTGTCTCAACGGCCAAAGTTACTCCTCTAGCCTTGAGTTTTGAAACGAGTTCAGCCATATTTGCCGCTAAAAGAGCTGGGTTCCCTCCAGACAGAGTAACATAGTCATAAGTTCCTAGCGCATCCAAAGCCTCAATAACTTCATCAGCTGTCATACGAGTTGGTTTCTCTGAACCATCCCAAGTGAAGGCAGAATCACACCAATCACAATGGTAATCACATCCTGCTGTCCTTACAAACATGGTCTTTTGGCCGATTGCTCGACCTTCTCCTTGAAAGGTCGGTCCAAAAATTTCAAGCACTGGTAGTTTGAGTACACGTTCTCTAGTCATCCAACCACTCCCGTCTAAACTCTGCAAAGGCTGTTGGTGTTTCATAAAGACGCACATATTCCAAACGAAGTCCTCTCTCCTCAGGCAGATGTTGACTCGTCATCTGGAAAATCCAGAAAACCATATTTTCCGCAGTTGTGTTCATATAAGGCAAAGTCTCATTGAGATAACGGTGATCTAACTGAGGTTCCAAATGGTCCTTATAAATGCGCTTAAGGTCACCAAAATCATAGGTCATGCCACGTTCATCCAAGTAACCACTAACTGCAATCTGAAGATGATAGGTATGACCATGAAGTGATTTGCATTTGCCTTCATAATTAAAGAGATGGTGAGCAGCATCAAAAGTAAACTCTTTAGAAACCATTGTACGGTGAGGATTGTAAACCAAAGACTCACCTGTTTCTTTTTTGATTTCTTTCGGTGCAAAGAACATTAAGCTTCTCCTCTTTCTGCTAGATATTTTTCAAGGCCTTTTTGACGCAAGTGACAGGCTGGGCATTCTCCACAACCAGTTCCAATAATACCGTTATAGCAAGTTAGCGTTTTTTCACGAACATAGTCAAAAGCTCCAAGTTGGTCAGCCAAAGCCCAAGTCTCAGCCTTATCTAACCACATGAGAGGGGTTTGGATAACGAAATCATAGGCCATGGCTAGATTAAGTGTGACATTAAGCGATTTGACAAAAACATCACGACAGTCTGGATAACCAGAAAAGTCTGTCTCACAAACACCCGTAACAATATCAGTAATACCACGTTGCTTAGCTAGAACAGCTGCAAAAGAAAGGAAAAGATGATTACGCCCGTCCACAAAGGTATTAGGAACTTCACCTTCTTCTGCCTCAATCTCAATATCAGATGTTAAGGCATTTTCAGTGATTTGACCAAGCAAAGACATATCCAAAACATGGTGTTTAAGCCCTTGTTCTTGCGCAATCTCTTTAGCTACTTCAATTTCCAGGCTATGACGTTGGCCATATGCAAAAGTAACTAATTCAACTGTTTCATAATGTTTTAGAGCCCAAAATAGGCAAGTAGTAGAATCTTGACCGCCACTAAAGACGACCAAAGCTGATTGACGTTTCATAATATTCCTCTTTATTCGTGATGTCTGAGACACATAAAAAGGCCCCTTGGGGGAGCCAAAAAAACGCCAGTAATGGTTTTTTTTAGCGATGGTGTCTCCCAAACATCGAAAATGATTTATCTTTAATAGTCTAACATAGTTGAGAAAAAAAGAAAAGAGCCAAGGCTCTCTTCATTAATCAATCTCAGCGATAACTTCGATTTCAATTTTAACATCTTTAGGCAAACGTGCCACTTCTACCGCAGAACGTGCAGGGAAATCAGATGTAAAGGCAGTTGCATACACTTCGTTAAATGGAACGAAATCGTTAATGTCACTTAGGAAGCAAGTTGTTTTAACAACGTGATCAAAGTCTGTACCTGCTTCTGCCAAAATAGCACCAACATTTTTAAGAACTTGTTCTGTCTGTTCTTGAATGGTTTCACCAATGATTTCACCTGTTTCTGGTGACAATGGTACTTGACCAGAAGCAAACAAAAGGTTGCCTACGATTTTACCTTGAACATAAGGTCCAATCGCTGCCGGTGCTTTATCAGTATGAATAGTTTTTGCCATGATAGTTCTCCTTTGACTAATATGTTGCTATTATAACAAAATATTCTGAAAATTGAAACATATAATTCCAAAAAGAAAAGAATCAGCGCTAGGCTAATCCTTCTCCTACTATTTCAGATACTTTTTAACATAGCTATAGTAGTCTGGTTTTTCTTTTTTATTAAGTGCAAAGAGCATTTGGCCTAAAGATTTCACACGACTCGATTCTTATTGTAAAGGATGTGCCTACTTTACCACAATTTATCAGATAAAAAAACTCTCCCTGCACAGCAGAGAGAGTTCGTTCGGATTTTGTTAAGCAAGATGCTATTATCCAATTTAAACTTATGTAGACTAATAAAAGTCTGGAATATTAATCCATCTTTGTCCCTTTATTTATTATCTTGCCCATTTTCCACAATCCAATCAGTAAGAGAGGGAAAGAGAATAGCGTTACAAGGCCCAGGATGATAAAGACTACTACAAATCCATAACTATCGATGAACCAACCCGTCAGTGGGAAGATGACAATCATGGATAGACTAAACATCATCGAATTGATGCTCAGCATGGTTGCCCGTACACTGGATGGTAAATAGCCTTGTAAATCATTGTAGTAAATGGGTTGATAAACTGCGTATAGTGCATTGGTCAAGAGATAGATACTCAGATAGGCGAATGGAGTCTTTACACTTACCAAAAGCAAAGCCAAGCCTGTCAGTGCCACTAGGATTGGAAAGACTTGATTACTATTCCATTTTTTCCCGATTTGACTGGCCAAATAAACCGCTAGGAGATTGAATCCACTACCAATTAACATGATGAGCGAAACTTGCCAACTGGCTAAGTCACTAATTTTCTGTTGGTAGTAAAAATAAAACATACACATGATGGTCCCTACCAACTGATAGGTGAGCATCCAGTAAAACAAGACTGGTTTTTCCTGCCATTCTTGTTTCACTACCTCCAATATCCGCTTTAAGGTCAAATGATTTCTTTCATCACTCTTGCTCTCTGGCTCTTTCATGAGAAAAATCAAGAGTATGGAAAGCACGGAAAGAGCAATAGCAATATAATAGGTCCAAGCCAATGCTCCGTGAATAAAGAAGCCTGCCACAACTGTACCTAAAGTTCGGGTGACTTCGGCCACACCAGACAAAAAGCTGGATATCTGAAGATAACGGTCTTTTTGACCTGCTTCCACTGCTGAATCAAATAAGAAAGCTGTACTAGTCCCCGAGTCAAAATTATAAGACCAAGCATTGACCATCATAGCAATGGCATAGATCCAAAAGTTCCCCTGACCAAATAAAATCAAGATAGAAGATCCAATACTGGACAAGCGAGCCAAATAGAGATTGGTCTTGTAGCTAAAGCGATCAGCTAACATACCAGATGGGATCTCACACAAGAGACTCGTCCCATGAAAGATACTCTCTAATAAACCAATCTGAAGCAAAGAAAGACCATTTTGAATAAAAAAGAGAATCCAAAAACTGGTAATTCCAAAATAAGATGTAAATTCCAAACCTGCTAGGAGTGAAATATTGCGTTTGTAAGTTCTTTTAAACATTGTTTTTCCTCTTTCAATAGATTATATGAGTGTTTCTAAAAGACTTACTTAGATTTGCCTACATCTTCTCCACCTCCTTCATTTTTCTTGATTCATTTCTTGACGCAGCTGGGCCACTTGATTAGACAAGGACACCAACAATTCGGTTTGCAACTTTTGAATTTCCAGTAAATCCGTCTGGTCTTGTTGCACCATATGGTCAATTTTCGTATGCAGTAAGCGAATTTCCCGTTCAGACTCCATATTGACGTTAAAGTCATTTCGCGCTTGCAGGCGATCATAATCTGCTGCCCTGTTTTGGCTCATCATGATCAAAGGAGCTTGAATCGCCGCAATCGTAGAAAGTGCTAGATTCAGCAAGATGAAAGGATAAGGGTCAAAATTCCAGCCAAAGGGATGCAAGACATTAATCAACATCCAGATAGCCATCATCAGGATAAAACTAATGATAAAAGTCCATGACCCACCAAAGCGTGCAACCGAATCCGCTACCCGCTGACCGAAGGTATAGCTGGCTGTCAAGCGGTCTTCAACGTTAAAGGGGCGCTCGCTTTCGGGCATGACACCTGTCACCTGCTGTTTAATGGCTTCGTTTTTATCATTGGCACGCTCAATAATCTGTCCAAGATAATCCATACAATACTGGCTCAAATTTTTATACGTGATAAAATCATCCATTTGACTTTCCGGGTAGGATGTCTTGAGCATCTGTTGAATGCTATGGTCTAGATCTGCGATCAAAGACCCCTGACCATCCTCGTATTCTTTCCCATCGATGATGTCTATTTTCAGCATTGAGTTTCCTTTCATAGTTTTTTGAAGCAGATAAAAGTGAAAAACGCCTAATGGCGTTTTTACGTCTATTAAGGTTTGATACGGTGCAACATACGTGGGAATGGAATGGCTTCACGAATGTGTTTTGTACCAGCTGCGAAGGTTACCATACGCTCGATACCGATACCAAATCCACCGTGTGGGACTGTACCGTATTTACGAAGATCAAGGTAGAATTCATACTCTGTAAGATCCATGCCAAGAGATTCCATCTTCGCAACAAGGGCGTCGTAGTCTTCCTCACGCATAGATCCACCGATGATTTCCCCGTAGCCTTCTGGTGCGAGCAAATCTGCACAAAGCACGCGGTCTGGATTACCAGGAACTGGCTTCATGTAGAAGGCTTTGATATCTGATGGATAGTTGATCACGAAGGTTGGTACACCAAAGTGGTTTGAAATCCATGTTTCATGTGGTGAACCGAAGTCATCTCCATGTTCCAAATGCTCGTAATCAGCATCTTCATCGTTTTCATGCTCTTGCAAGAGATCAATCGCTTCATCGTAAGTGATGCGTTTGAATGGTTCAGCAATGTAGCGTTTCAAGAGCTCCGTATCACGCTCCAATGTTTCCAAGGCTTGAGGAGCACGGTCCAAGACACCTTGAAGAAGAGCCTTGACATAAGCTTCCTGCAAATCAAGTGACTCATCGTGTGTCAAGTAAGAGTACTCAGCGTCCATCATCCAGAACTCAGTCAAGTGACGACGAGTTTTTGATTTTTCAGCACGGAATACTGGACCAAAGTCAAAGACGCGACCAAGTGCCATAGCACCTGCTTCCAGATAAAGCTGACCTGATTGACTCAAATAGGCTGGTGTTCCAAAGTAGTCTGTTTCGAAAAGTTCTGTAGAATCTTCTGCAGCATTTCCTGAAAGAATTGGGCTATCAAACTTCATGAAGCCATTCTTATCAAAGAACTCATAAGTTGCATAGATAATGGCATTACGGATTTGCATAACGGCAACTTGTTTGCGTGAACGCAACCACAAGTGGCGGTTGTCCATCAAGAAGTCTGTCCCGTGTTCTTTAGGAGTGATTGGGTAATCTTGAGATTCACCGATCACTTCGATGTCTGTAATATCCAATTCGTAACCAAATTTAGAACGCTCGTCTTCTTTGACAATACCAGTCACAAACACTGATGTTTCTTGGCTCAAGCGTTTGATGGTATCAAATTTTTCAAGCCCCACTTCTTCGCCGAATTTTTCGATAAAGTTTGGTTTGAAAGCAACCCCTTGGAAAAAGGCTGTTCCATCACGCAATTGCAAGAAAGCAATTTTTCCTTTACCTGATTTGTTGGCCACCCAAGCACCGATGGTCACTTCTTGACCAACATAGTCTTTTACTTCGATGATAGTAATCCGTTTTGTCATCATTCATCTTCCTTTTCTCGTTAAACTTGTCCGAAGACATTATCTTCTTAATTGTATCATAAAAAGGCTTTCAGTGCTAGGCTCTACCTGTGAAAACCAGATTTTTTTTAAAGAAAAAGATCCTCAGCTCATTACTAAGGATCTTGCGATTTTATTTTTCCATAAAGGCCTTGAGTCGGCGAACAGCCTCTTTCAGGGTGTCCAAATCTGTCGCATAAGACAAGCGAATATTTTCAGGGGCACCAAAGCCAGCTCCCGTTACTAAAGCAACCTCTGCTTCTTCTAAAATTGCAGTGGTAAATTCCGTCACATACGTATAGCCCTTCATCTCCATGGCCTTCTTGACATTTGGGAAGAGATAGAAGGCTCCTTGAGGTTTGATGGCTTCAAAACCAGGTACTTCATTCAACAAAGGATAAATAGTATTCAAGCGTTCCTCAAAAGCTTGACGCATGATCTCAATAGAAGATTGGTCTCCTGTGAGGGCTTCGATTGCGGCATATTGGGAAACGGTTGTTAAGTTGGAAGTTGTTTGGCTGATCACCTTGGCCATAGCTCCGATAATCTCAGAATCTCCTACAGCAAAACCAACCCGCCAACCAGTCATAGCATAGGTTTTAGAAACTCCGTTAATCACGATGGTTTGCTTGCGAATCGCTTCTGATAAGCTAGAAATGGGCGTAAAGGTATTGCCATTGTAGACTAATCGCCCATAGATATCGTCTGCCAAAATCAAGATATCATGCTCGACAGCCCAGTTTCCGATTGCTTCGAGTTCTTCTTTACTGTAGATCATTCCTGTTGGATTGGATGGCGAATTCAGCAAGACAACCTTGGTCTTGTCTGTCCGTGCTGCTTCCAATTGCTCTACCGTTGCCTTGAAGTGATTTTCTTCTGTTGTTTGGAAAGTAACAGGTGTGCCTTCTACCATCTTAACCTGGTCTACATAAGAAACCCAGCAAGGGGTTGGAATGATGACTTCATCACCTGGATTGATGACAGAAGTAAAGAAGGCATAGATGATAAACTTAGCACCAGTACCGACCACAACCTCATTTCGATTCACTGCATAGCCATAAAACTCTTTCATGTAGTCGCTAATGGCATCCTTCAATTCTGGAAGTCCAGATGCTACCGTATAAAAGCTAGCGCGACCATCCTCGATCGATGCGACTGCTGCTTCTTGAATATTTTTTGGAGTCGCAAAGTCAGGTTGACCCAGGGTCAAACTTAAGATATCACGACCTTCTGCTGCCAAAGCTTTGGCACGCGCATTTGCAGCCAAGGTCACACTTTCTTCCATTTCCAATACACGATTTGATAATTTCATATTTCCTCCTCAAATCTTAAAAAACACCGGTGACTTTTCCAGTCTTGAAATCCACCACATAATAAGAGCTCCCAGCCTTAACTTCCCAGATCGGTTTGCCTTTAAAGCGTCCAAAAGTGACACGATCAATCGCGTCCTGACTCTTCTCTTTGACGACGGAAGCTGCCTCTTTGGAGCTAACTCCTTCTTTCAAAGGGTAGGTATAGACTGCTTCATCCGCCTGCGCCACCAAAACCGCTAGATCTTGCCCCTCTTGGTCCTTGCCAATAAAGGAAAGATAGGCTTCTCTGCCATGAAAGAAACTCTCCGTCTCAATGGTCGCAATCGAAGAGTGAGACAGAGCTATTTTTCTTGCTTGTGCCATTTGATCCTGCAAGCGATCAGAAGTTTTTTCAGCAAGAAATAGCCAAGAAAAAAGGACCGTCAACACTAAGATACAGATTCCTATTATATGTTGCCATATTATAAAAAGATTATTTTTCTGTTTCACTCCCCCATTATACACCAAAGCCACCTAGAATTCTATAGATTTTCAAGAAAGAATTGTTACTAATATTTCATACCTATTACAATGTTTTAGTATAAAATTGTTTGATAAACAAACTAAAATTAACACCTTGTATATTTTATGTTCATAGTTCAATAAATTTGTCACAATTTTGTAACTAATTTGAAAATAAAATTAAACGACAGAAACACTATTTATTGATAAAATATAGATATGGAAAATTTAAAGAGATTATTCAAAGAAGCAAACGTAGATTTAAAAACCATGATCGTCTTCCACAAGGCAGAACGATTGATCCGTGCGTCTGAGGCTCATATCTTTAAAAAGCACCAGTTGACACCAACTCAATTCTCTGTTCTTGAGACCTTGTACAGCAAGGGCGATCTCCGCATTCAAGATCTGATTGATAGCATTCTTGCGACCTCTGGAAATATGACTGTGGTTATTCGCAATATGGTCCGCGATGGTTGGATTACACGCGAAACCGATCCAGAAGACCGCCGTGCTTATCTTGTATCTATTACAGATGCCGGTCGTAAAAAGATCGAAGA
>ERZ857693.2260-NODE-2260-length-19786-cov-59.186610_pt1 | contig 19786 bp, 9 predicted proteins | sample MGYA00519765_ERZ857693 | MGnify/ENA primary metagenome ERZ857693 (study PRJEB31778, sample SAMEA3449354) | human gut metagenome | biome: human gut; feature: human-associated habitat; material: faeces | place: United Kingdom | collected 2010/2012 ... | reverse complement strand
TTTAAGCCATTGCAACATAACCTGGATAAAATAATCTTTCGAACACTAGTGATATGCTATCCGACAGCATAAAATATAAGGATTTTCAATCCACTTACTTCCAATGTATAATTTATATGTATGAGTTTCGGATTGAAAATCCTTATATTCAATTCCGGCAGATTGCAAATCAGCCGGTACATTAGCCTTGTTGCTACATATCCAGTGGTACAGCCTGTCTGCACAATCTGTGTGCAAAACAGAATGGACCATGGATTCTGTAAAAATGCTTTAACCCAAGAAGAAGCCGACCCGCAGCTGCGTATGAGGCTGAAAATATTAACCGAAGATAATATATATTGCTAAAAATATAATTATCACAAATGGCTGCCAAATAAATTGAAGCAAGTTAAATAATGTTAGGTAAATCACAAAACGGTGCTTGCCTGCGTACACAATACAGTTAAACCCAAAAAATTTAGATATATGAGAAACATCATCTTAATATTAACAGCGTTGCTGTCTCTTACGGCAAATGCGCATGCAACGGCAGAGGCTAACAAATCCGTGGCTGACTCAACGACAACAGACTCGATAAGCCGTGAAATGAGTATAGACAACATAACCGTGGTTACATCGAGGATTAGGCAGAAGGCCAATGGTTTCTCATTGAACTTGGCCAACAGCAAACTGGCCGACACATTCTCGATTGACCAGATGATGTCAATGCTACCATACATACAAGTTAATGATGGCAATGTTTCAATATACGGAAAAGAAGCAAGTGCTGTTTATATAGATGGTGTGAAAATAACAGATAAGGAACAACTAAAGGTTTTACGCCCAAATATGATAGAACGCATTGAGGTGGAATATTTCAATACAGGATCTGAAAGCGCAAGCAAACCCGGCGGCATAATGAGAATATGGCTGAAACACAGAGAAAAAGGCTATACGGTGGGCATTCAGGGAGGAACGCAGGCAAGGACAAAAACCGGAAGTGACGGATTCAACCTCGCTACATATCAGATGGCAAGCTTTGGAAGGTTTACCCTCTTCAATGCCCTCAGTTACAGGCGGGGACTGTATGAGACAAAATACAAGACGAACAAAATGGTGAACACTACGGCATCCGAGAGCAACGAGAGGAGTAGAGTGAATTCAAACTCATGGATGGAATGGATGACCATAACCGCAGACGTAGGACACAACCAGCAGGTGGGCGTCTCCGCAAGTGCATCATATGTCAATGGAACAACAACGCTGGATGCCGACAATACCGAAAGCGGTGATGGAACAAGCAACACTTTCCAGACTGTGACATGGAGACCGGCAAAGAACCTTATGCTAAACGGTGTAGCCTTTTACAACTGGAAAATAGACGACAGAGGCTCTAACCTGAATATTACCGCCGACTACCTGTGGTACAACAGTAAAAGAAAAAACAGTTTCAATACAATTACAGGAAACGGATTAATAACAGACTACTCACAAGATGCCGACAACTATACACGACTGCTGCGCGTAAAGCCTGTATGGCAGAACATCCAGAAAAACGGCAACACGCTGTCGGCCGGCCTCGACTACCGTATGAACGATGTGGACGAGGACGAGAGAATAAACAAGATAAGACAGAGCGCCATAGGACATGAGGCTGCGGCTTTCGCATCGTACGACGGAGTTGCAGGGCGGCTGTCGTACAACGCAAACATGCGCGTTCAGTACAACAGCATGAACGTGACCACCAACGGACTTGAAGACAACAGAGGCTATTGGAGCCTGTGCCCGTCGGCTGTTCTGAAATACTACCTTGACAAAAAGCAGAAACACAGCATAGCCCTGACATACAACAGAAACGTGTATGGCATACCATATGCCGGTGTGAGCACTTATAGGGTGTATGACGGGGCAAACCACTACAGCATGGGAAACCCAGACATCGACATTCCGGCAAGCCAATGGATAAACATGGAGATTACGCTCTTTAAGAGTCTGCATCTTAACTTTTCATACACGAAGAACGAAAAGAGCCTGTTCTACGAGGAGGAGACAGACCCGGACAATCCGAACACTACACGCTCTGTGCTGCAAAACAGCAAGAAAGATGACACGAAGCAGATTTCGCTGGAATGGAGAAAATATCTTACGGATAACTTCTATGTAAAATTGGGCGGATATACATCATGGAGCTCTTTCAAATCCAATAACTTTGAATACAATGACCAGTTCAGCTGGTATGTTTATGCAAACTGCATGGCATGGCTGAAAAACGGACTGGCCTTAAATGTGTACGCAAGTTACGACCCGCCCAAATATATGTGGGAGATGAAGATGAACAACGTATGGGATGTTTCAATAAGCGTGTCGAAGAGCTTCCTTAAAAATAAATTGCAGATGAGGCTTTCCGTCACGCCATACACCAAGCCCCGCGTTTCTGAAGTAATCAAGAGCGGCCTGTCATACAAGCGTGAAAAACTCAACGACGGAACATTTATAAAATTAGAAGTTGCCTACACAATATCTGGCGGTAATTTGCGACAGCGCAGACAGGCACAGAGCATACAGCAATATGAAAAGCAAGAAAACAACTATTGACGAATGAAATTCGTGTAAAGCCAATGCTCTATGAAAGACTTTAAAATATACCTTCAGCACGACGCGATGCAGTGCGGCACAGCATGCCTGCGCATGATATGCAGCCAATATGGGGCAGATTACAGCTTCGACAGTCTGTCGAAGCTGTGCTTCGCCACGTCAGAAAGCGTGTCGCTTGCTATTAGGGTGACCCATATTTGGATCTTGATGGCAATGCACCTTGATGCCACCCTTCTTCCTGCTCGTCTTAGGATGCCGCTCGACACCCTTGAATAGAGCGTTGGAGAAAAGACTTAGCGTTGTTGAATCGGTGATTTTCAGCCGTCTAATCCACTCTTCACTGCCATTCCTACGGCTGTCCAACGAAATGTGTACTTTTACCCATGGTTAAATCTTTTTTTGTTTGGCGATTTCAAAAGATAACCAAAATGGCTGACATCATTCTAGATGCCAACCCTTAATTTTAATGGGTTATCGGATTGCTTACCGGACAGTAATAAAATTAAAATAATGTAGTTCACATCAAAAGCGGGCCAGGATAACTGAAAGGCAGCATTTGTGAAGCCACTGTGGGCGTTGAATAAAAACTCAACACGGCACAATACTTCACAAAATGTCGCCGCGATATTTTATCAACAGCAAAGACACCAAGCATCACACGGGCAATGACAGCGGCTGCAATGACATCATATAGGTACAGTCTACGCTGCAATTGTCATTAACCAGAGGAAATTCACAATGAACGCCAAACTATGTTACGCACAATGCCTGAGACATGGCACAATGCATCTACATGAAGATTTTTTTATGTCTGTCAGCAATATTAATCTCAGACAGAAACGACAAGGATACTTACAATACGCAAAAAGTTAAACAGTTAAGACTAATTAACCTGTAAAAACACTGACGTATCTCAATAAAATTTCATATATTTGCATTCTGATAACCCGTACCATGATATGGTGGGGTGTAGCATGTACTTTTGAAAAACAACTGAATAATATAAAAATATCATGGACATAGTTGAAAGATTTTTGAATTACGTAAGCTTTGACACACAGTCGGCCGAGGACAGCCAGACCGTGCCGAGCACAGCCAAACAGCTTGATTTTGCAAAATATCTCAGAGATGAACTCAAGGATGAGGGCTTTGATGATGTTGAGATGGACGACAACGGCTACGTTTATGCCACACTGAAATCTAACATCAAGAAGGAAGTTCCTACTATAGGTTTCATCAGCCACTACGACACGTCTCCAGACTGCAGCGGCAAGGATGTGAAGCCTCGCATTGTCAAGAACTACGACGGAAAGGACATCGAACTGTCACCGGGCATAATATCATCAACAAAGAAATTCCCCGAACTGCTGCAGCATGTAGGCGAAGACCTTATCGTTACCGACGGCCACACTCTGCTGGGAGCTGACGACAAGGCTGGTATAGCCGAAATAGTACAGGCCATGTGCTGGTTGCGCGACCATAAGGAGATACCTCACGGCGACATACGCATGGGCTTCAATCCTGACGAGGAGATTGGCATGGGCGCTCACCACTTTGACGTTGAGAAGTTTGGATGTGAATGGGCATACACAATGGACGGCGGCGACCTGGGCGACCTCGAGTTTGAAAACTTCAACGCTGCTTCTGCCAAGATAAACATCAAGGGCGTTAGCGTTCATCCGGGATATGCCAAGGGCAAGATGATAAACGCCAACCGCCTGGCTGCCGAGTTTGCAGCAATGCTGCCGGCTGACGAGACACCGGAGACAACAGAAGGTTATGAAGGATTCTATCATCTGCTGGGCATCGAGTCGAACATAGAGAACGCCAAGCTGTCTTATATCATCCGCGACCACGACCGCGATAAGTTTGAGGAGCGCAAGGCCTTCATCGAGAAATGCGTTGTAGAGATGAACAAGAAGTATGGCGAAGGCACTGTTACTGCTGACGTGAAAGACCAGTATTACAACATGAAGGAGATGATAGATCCGAAGATGCACGTTATCGACATCGTGCTCAAGGCCATGCAGGACAGCGGTGTGCCTCCTAAGGTAGAGCCTATCCGCGGCGGAACCGACGGAGCTCAGCTGTCGTTCAAGGGTCTGCCGTGTCCTAATATCTTTGCCGGCGGCGTAAACTTCCATGGACCTTACGAGTTTATTTCTGTTCAGGTTATGGAAAAGGCCATGCAGGTAATCGTGAAGATATGTGAGATTACGGCCGAATATAATGACTGATAACATATCGTGCGGCATTCGCGCACGCCTTGTCTTGCCGTTGCATGGCATAATTCATCCTGCATGCGGTATGGCCGGCGACGACATGCGGCAGTGGCATCATAAGCGGCACGCCTTAGCACATTGCGGTGTAAGGTGAGCCGCCACTTATACAAATACTTTTACAGGACTGAAAGCAGAATGTGGTTTTGTGTCTTGCCTGTATATAATCATGCAGGAGACAGTGTTGATAACTTCTGCTTTCAGCCCTGAACATTTAAACATATTGACAAAAACAGACAGTAAGAATGGGCGAACTTCCACACCTCGTGAAAGACCTGGCACTTATTCTTGTGGTGGCAGGCATAGTGACCATAGTTTTCAAGAAGCTTAAACAGCCGCTTGTGCTGGGGTATGTCGTGGCAGGATTCTTGGTAAGTCCGCACATGCCTTACATAATGTCGGTGGCTGACAGGGCCGACATCAGCACGTGGGGCGACATCGGCGTGATGTTCCTGCTCTTTTCGTTAGGTCTGGATTTCTCGTTCAAGAAGATACTTAAGATGGGCGCTTCGCCCATAATCTCCACGTGTTCCATCGTGTTCTGCATGATGATGTTGGGCATAGTCACGGGGCATCTGTTCGGCTGGAGCCGTATGGACAGCATCTTTCTCGGCGGTATGCTCGCCATGAGCTCCACCACCATTATATATAAAGCCTTCGACGACCTTGGCCTTAGGCAGCAGCGCTTTGCCGGACTGGTTATGAGTGTGCTGATACTTGAGGACATACTGGCCATTGTCATGATGGTTATGCTCTCGGCCATAGCCAACGGGTCGAATCCCGACGGAGGACAGATGATAGGCAGCCTGATGAAGATAGGCTTCTTTCTCATCCTGTGGTTTGTGGTGGGTATCTTCCTTATTCCGCTCATGCTTAGGTCAATGCGTAAGTTTATCAACAATGAGACGCTGCTCATCGTGGCTCTCGGTCTGTGCTGCGCCATGGCCGTACTGTCTACCAAGGTAGGTTTCAGCAGCGCCTTCGGAGCTTTTGTCATGGGCTCAATCCTTGCCGAGACTATAGAGGCCGAGCGCATAATAAAGGTTGTAGAGCCTGTTAAGAATCTTTTCGGAGCCGTGTTCTTCGTGTCTGTCGGCATGCTTGTCGATCCCGCCATTCTTGTAGAATATTCATGGCCGATAGTAACTCTTGTGCTTGTAATTATTATCGGTCAGGTTATTTTTGGCAGTTTGAGTTTTCTTATCGGCGGCCAGTCGCTCAAGTCGGCCATGCAGTGCGGTTTCTCCATGGCTCAGATAGGCGAGTTTTCGTTCATCATAGCCTCGCTTGGTCTTTCGCTCGGGGTCATCGGCAAGTTCCTTTATCCCGTTGTGGTTGCCGTTTCTGTGATAACCACTTTCCTTACCCCCTATATGATACGCATGGCCACCCCGGCTTACGGCATGCTCGAACGCCGTCTGCCCAAAAAGTGGATTATGGCCATGAACAATCTTACGCTTGCCAAGCAGACCACGCAGCCCGAGGCAAAATGGCGCACCCTGATAAAGCAGATGGTGCGCATCACGGTGATTTATTCCATACTCTCGGGCGCATCCATAGCCCTTATGTTCACCTTCTTCCTGCCTTTCGTGCGTCAGCTTCTGCCTCACTGGTGGGCAAATGCGGCATGCGGACTGCTCACGCTGCTGTTTATATCTCCTTTCCTGAGGGCTATAATGATGAAGAAAAACCACAGTGAGGAGTTTAAGGCTCTTTGGAACAGCAATCCCTACAACCGTCTGCCGCTCATTCTGACAATCATTGTGAGAGTGGCTGTGGCTTCAGCGTTCGTGTTCTATATATGCTATTATCTTACACGCTTCACCAATGCGCTGATGATAAGCATAGCGCTTGCCGCCGTGGCACTTATGATAATATCGCGCTCGCTGAAGAAGAGAAGCATAAAGATGGAGCGCTTGTTTATGCAGAACCTGCGTTCAAGAGAGATTGTTGCCGAGGTGATGGGCCGTAGGCGTCCGCTGTATGAAGGTCGCCTGCTCGACCGCGACGTGCATATCTCTGATTTCACCATTCCCGAAGATTCTCTATGGGCAGGCAAGATGCTGCGCGAACTGGAGTTCAGAAACAGATACGGGGTGCACATCAGCAGCATATTGCGTGGCAGCCAGAGGATAAACATCCCAAACGGAGGAACAATATTATTTCCCGGAGACAACATTCAGGCTATCGGCAGCGACGACCAGCTTACAGCCTTCAGCGAGGCCTTGAACACAGAGCTGCATGATAAAGACCCGGAGATAGAGAAGCGTGAGATGAAACTCCACCAAGTGGTGATAAACCGCAACGGCATCTTTGCGGGCAAGACACTGCGTGACAGCGGCATACGTGATGTGTACAACTGTATGGTCGTAGGACTTGAGGAAGGCAAGGAGAACCTCTCGCAGATGGACCCGTCGCACAAGCTGCGTCACGGCGAGGCTATCTGGATTGTCGGCGAGCAGGACGACATAGAGCGCTTCTGCAGGGACAACGACCATGCGTCTGACTGCACGGCAGGCTGACCCTGCTTATGTTGCAAACAGCTATTTGGCTGGCAGGGCGGGCCAATGGCTTCTTAGATGCAAAAATGCATAACCGTCTAAGGCACAGATATATGTGCCGATTATGTTTTCATACTTGTATAAATGCCGGTGCAATAGGCATACGGGTGCACGTAAAACGTTAAATATTAAATAAAAAGGCGATTTTGGTGTGCTATTAGGTTTAATTTCTGTAAATTTGCACCCTGCATTATATGAGAACTAAAACCGTAATATTTGTATTGCTGTTTGCCTTCATATTTGTGATGGCAGACACCTACTTGCCTTTGTTCAAGGAAAATGACAACGGGCGCGCGCAGAACGACTCTCTGAGTGTGGGCGACACGGTGTCGTCTGACTCCGTTCCGGCAGATTCGACAGATAAGTCAGGCGAGCCCGACACCACCAACATGGACTCGCTTCAACTCGCCATATATCACCATAACAAACAGGTGGACGACTCGATCAGGCTCGACAGCATAAACCGCAAGAAGTCGGGAGCGTTAGACGCCCCCGTTACCTTCTCGTCTGAAGACTCTATGGTCTATGACGCAAAGAGCAAGGTGGCGAGGCTATACGGCAACTCAAACGTGAAATATCAGAACATGGACCTCAGCAGCGACCGCATACAGATGAGCCTCGACAGCAGTCTGGTGCGCGCAACGGGTACTGCCGACTCAACCGGAGCCATATCCGGCACTCCTGTGTTCACCATGGGACAGGACAAATATGAGAGCGACACCATGGCCTTCAATTTCAAGACCAAGAAAGGCTTTATATATAATGTATATACTGAACAGGAAGACGGCTACCTGTCGAGCCAGCACTCAAAGCGCGACTCGAGCGGAGTGCTCTATCTTGAGCATGGACGCTACACCACGTGCGACCAGCCTCACCCTGACTTCTACATAGCCCTGTCGCGTGCAAAGGTGCGCCCCGGCAAGGATGTAGTGTTCGGTCCGGCCTATCTCGTAGTGGCAGATGTGCCGCTGCCGCTGGCCATTCCTTACGGATTCTTTCCGTTCACCAAGAGCTATTCAAGCGGATTCATCATGCCGAGCTACGGAGACGAGAGCTCGCGCGGCTTCTATCTGCGTGACGGAGGATATTATTTTGCGATGAGCGACAAGTGGGACCTCAAGCTGCTTGGCGAAATTTACACAAAGGGATCGTGGGGACTGTCGGTGGCAAGCAACTACCGCAAGCGCTACCGCTATAACGGAAGCTTCTTCTTCAGCTACCAGAACACCAAGAACGGCGACAAGGGCATGCCCGACTATACCGAACAGACCAGCTTCAAGCTGCAGTGGAGTCATCGTCAGGATACTAAGTCAAACCCATTCAGCAGCCTTTCGGCGAGCGTCAACTTCGCATCTACGAGCTATGAGCGCAACAATCTTAACAGTATGTACAATCCGCAGAGCTACACACAGAGTCTGCGAACGTCAAGCGTCAACTGGAGCACATCGTTCTCGAGCCTTGGCATGACCATCAGCGGATCGGCCAACCTCAGCCAGAACATGATTGACTCTACCGTGAGCCTCACGCTGCCTGACCTCAACATTTCTGTGAGCCGCTTTTATCCGTTCAAGCGCAAGCACATGGCCGGCAAAGAGCGCTGGTATGAAAAGATCTCTATGAGCTATACCGGACAGTTCAGCAACTCTATCGACACGAAGGAAGACAAGCTCTTCAAGTCGAACCTCATAAAGGACTGGCGCAACGCTTTCCAGCACAATATTCCTATCAACGCCAACTTCACGCTGTTCAACTATATCAACATCAACCCCTCGTTCAACTTCACCGACCGCATGTACTCCAACAAGGTGATGAAGTCGTGGGATGAGCAGGCACAGACCGAGCGCGCCGACACAACATATGGATTCTACAACGTATACAACTGGAGCATGAGCATCGGCGCCTCAACCAAGATGTACGGATTTTGGGTTCCGTCGAAGAAGATTTTCGGCGACAAGATACAGGCCATACGCCACGTGCTGACGCCTCAGGTTACGTTCAGCTATGCGCCCGACTGCGGCTCGAGATACTATGAGACCTACCAGAAGACCGATGCCGACGGCAATGTAAGCCTCGTTGAATATTCACCCTTTGAGAACGGCTTGTTCAATGTGCCGTCGAGGGGAAAGACGGGAAGCGTAACCTTCGACCTGTCGAACAACATTGAGATGAAGGTGAAGTCGGACAAAGACTCTACCGGATACAAGAAACTCAGCATTATAGACGAACTCGGATTCAACATGGGCTACAACATGGCTGCAAAGGAGAAACCTTGGAGCGACCTTACCGTAAGGCTCAGGCTGAAGTGGTGGAAGAACTATACATTCAACCTCAATGCCGTGTTTGCAACCTATGCTTACGAGCTTGACGATAACGGAAGACCATACGTCAGCAACCATACCGAGTACAGCAAGGGCCGCTTTGGCCGCTTCCAGGGTCTGTCGCAGAACATATCGTTCACCCTTAATCCCGAAAAGCTGAAGAAATGGTTCGGCGGAGGAGATGACGAAGAAGACGCCACGGAGGATGATAACAACACGGAGGACGACGACACCGGAATAGAGTCGAACGTTGACGACGACATGGTAAACGGACAGAATGGTGCAAGAAAGAAGAATGCAGGCAAGGCCGAGACCGACGCAGACGGATACATGAAGTTCTCAATGCCATGGTCGCTCACATTCGGCTACGGAATAACGATGCGTGAGAACACAAGCGGAAAGTTCAACACCAAGACCATGCGCTATCCTTACGCATTTACGCAGACCCTGAACTTCAGCGGAAACATACGCATCAGCGACGGATGGAACATCAGCTTCTCTTCCGGTTACGACTTTGAGAACCATGACCTGTCTATGACCACTGCATCGCTGAGCCGCGACCTCCACTGCTTCAACATGAGCTGCTCTGTTGTGCTGGCTCCATACACATCTTACAACTTCTCGTTCAGATGTAATGCCGCCACTCTTACCGATGCACTTAAATACGACAAGCGCAGCGGCTACAGCAACGCCGTGCAGTGGTATTGATGTGAGGCGCAACCGCGTTAAACTTTAACATTGAGCTGAACATAACAGTATTATAATAACAAGCCAGCTCGTTACATCCTTATTTAATAGTCAGTATTTCCTGATGATGGATGTAGCGAGTTGGCTTTTTTAATTCTTTATTTTCTGTATAGCTGCCGACTATATATCAGACAGCTGTAATGCCGCTGTCGGCTTTAGTCTCTATCTGTCATTTTGTCCAAAATATGATGCTTTATTCCATACCTGCCGGCATCGCTTGATACAGATGTTGGCGGAGCATGGGCAGGCCAATGATTTGCCTTTATTCTGTCAGATCCGTACCGTGTATACAGGCCGAAAATTGCAGCAGAATTTTTTGGGCAAAAAACTGAAAGTAAAATATGTCTTCGTTGTTAACGGATGACCTGAACTGCGGTTCGCATTATACGGACTGTAAGCAAAATGGCGTGATTAGGTTTCAAATCATTAACCTATCGTTTACGGGTCGTAAGTGGGCCGTTTTTGATGCAAAAGTGGCTGCTTTTTTTGTCGTAAATGAATGGCTTTTTGTGGCAAGACCGGTGTCCTTTGGTCAGTTAAGGCGGGCATGACTAAAACTTATTATTTATTCTTGCGCCAGTATCGCCTCATTTTGCCAGGAAACGTGGGGCAGGGTGTGGGCTGGTGAGAGGGCTGTTAGGGTAAGCCGTAATAATCCTGCGCATGTAAAAAACAAACCGGGCAAAACATGTTGTGGATAATGTTTTGCCCGGTTTTATTATGTTTCAGATTTTCTTATTGGCCATATAGGCTTCAGATGCCCGTCAGGTGTTGTTGTCGTCAGGGCTGTCTGTATGGATATGTCTTCAGAAGTTGAATGTGTGTTTGCCCGAACCAACCTGCTTTTCGGTGCCGTCGGGCAGCACTATGGTGGCGTCTGAGCCTACGGGTATGTCAACGGTGAGCGAACTGCGTGTGCAGCTGACGCTGATTTTGCCGTAGAGCGACTCTGTGCTCGCGTTGACATATTTGAGGTCGCCCACGAGCGTTGGTTTTATCAGCAAGTGGCGCAGTCCGTAGGTGCCGGGGCGGTTTTGTATGCCTGCGAGAGTCTTGAAGAGCCATTCGTCTATCTGTCCCATCATGAAGTGGTTGAGCGACGAGCCTTGGTTGGGGTCCCACTGCTCGGTAAGCGTCGTGGCGCCGTGGCGCAGCTGGAAGCCGTAGCCCGGCGTCTCATAATGGTTCAGCATGGAGTAGAGCAGGTCGTTGAGTCCGTTCTGCGCAAGCGTCTGAAACAGGTAGCGGTTGCCTACGTCGCCCGTTGTCAGGCGTGTGCCGTGTGCCTTGATGTCGGCCACGAGACTGTTGAGCACGCCCTGCTTGTTGTTGCCCGTAAGTCCGAGATACAGCGGCAGGGCGTTGGATGTCTGGCTGCCCGTGCCGTAGGTGCATGAGTCGGCTTTGAAGAAGCGGCTGTTGAAGGCATCCGTGGCGTATGCCAGCAGCTTGGAGTATTTGTCTGCGTCGGCCGTGTTGCCCGTCATGCGTGCGGCGCGCGTCATCAGTTGTAGGTCGAAGATGTAGTGGGCCGTTGCCACAAGTGGTACGGGAGTGTTCTTTGAGAAGCCTGCACGCCATGGACCATAGTCGTACCAGTCGCCAAGTCCGTGGCTCACAATGCCGCTGTCGGCGCGCGACGTCAGATAGTCGACATATCGGCTCATGGCTCCGTAGTTGGCGGTGATGAGCGTGCTGTCGCCATATTGCTCATAATACATGAACGGCATGATGATGAGCGTGCTGCCCCATTCGGGCGAGTCGTCAAAGAGATTGCCGAACGACACATACTGTGGCGCCGTGGTGGGCACCATGCCGTCTGACTTCTGTGTGTCGGTTATGTCGCGTATCACCTTTGGCGCAAAGCGCGTCATGTCGTAGTTGTATAGAAGGCTGGGGCCGCACAGATGGTCTTGCTCTAGCCATCCCAGCTTTTCGCGGTGAGGACAGTCGGTCAGCACGGACTGCATGTTGCTGCGCTCAGCCCTTTCTATGAGGCGGTGAGTCTTGGTGAACAGCTCGTTTGAACATTCAAACGACGACACCTCTCTGGCAGAGTTGTAAACGAAACAGCTGCTGAGCTTCTTCAGTACGGGCAGCCCCTGCGGGTTTGGCTCTCCCTCGCGCACCGCCCCCTCCACCTGTATGTAGCGGAAGCCGTAGTAGGAAAAGCGCGGATGCCATGTCTCCGTGCCGTCGCTGCCCAGGGTATATTCGTAATAATGCTGGCGTCCGGTCTGCCTTTGGTCGCAGGCTCCCTGCTGAGTGAGCTTCTCGGCCACGAGCATTGTAACCTTTTGTCCGCGCTTGCCTTCGATTGTTATCTCGGGAAATCCCGCAAGATTCTGTCCCATGTCGGCAACAATCACAGACGGGTCTATTTCTCGTTTTGTGGCCTTTGACGCTGCTGCCAGCGAATCTGTATGTATCTTCATCCACGACTTCACGCCGTAGCGCTCCATTATCTTCACGGGCTGTGCTGTCTGTGGCGTCAGCGTGCCCGCTGGTCCCTCCACCTGCACGGCGTCATGCCATCTGCTGTCGTCGAATCCGGGCATGTCGCAGCCGGGCTGGCAGAGCCTTGCGTCGTAAGATTCGCCTCCGTATATGCTGTTGAACGTTATCGGGCTCAGCGTGTATTTCCAGTCTTCGCCGCTCTTTATCACCTGGCGGCTGCCGTCGCTGAAGTTTATCTCCATGCGCATAATCATCTGCGGGGGGCCGAAGCTGGTCTGCAGCTTGCTGTAGCGGCCCATGCGCTGCACGTTGAAGAATCCGTTGCCCAGCAGCACGCTTATGGCGTTGCGCCCCTCTGCGAGCAGCTGTGTCACGTCGTAGGTGTTGTAGTAGACGGTCTTGCTGTATTCGCTCCAAAGCGGTGCAAACTCGCTGTCGCCGACCTTACGTCCGTTTATCTTCATCTCGTAGTGTCCCAGTCCGCTTATGTACACCACGGCATCTGTAATCTTCCTCTTGCCGGTGCTGAACTCTTTTCTCAGTATTATGCTTTTAGCCGACAGCGTGTCGGTGTCTTGCCATTTCGCCTTGAAGCTGTCTTTCTTGAACACTGAGTTTGCCCATCGTCCTTCGGGCAGCTTTGCGTCCGCTTTGGTTATGGCTCCAATCCATTTAGCCCCGAGCTCTTCGGGCACCACTCTCACATATTGCTTCTGGCTCCATGCCGACCTTTTGCCGGCGGCGTCCCACACGCACACCTGCCAGTAGTAGCCGTGGCGGTTGCCTTTCAGCGGCGGCAGCGATATCAGCTGGCTTTCGGCCGACGCCGTCTTGCCCGAGTCGTAGACGCTTTTGCCGGTTATGTTCTCAAAAATCCTTATGCGGTAGGCTGTCTGCCTGTCGCCGTTGGTGTCGGCCTTCATCTGCCAGCCCACGCGTATGTCGCCGGCTGTTACGGCCAGTCCGTCCTGATAGTTGCACGTAAGTTTTGTAACGGTGAGCTTCGCGCTCATGCTGCACGATACGAGCAGAAGGATAGATAACAGAAAATTTCTCATCTCTTTCAGTGTTTGTGCCCTTGCCTTTGCGGCAGGGCTGCGTTGAATTTGTCTTATTTATATGATGACGCCTTCAGTTGTCGGTTGTAACTTCTTTTGCGGCAGCTTTGTCGACTTTTGAACCTAAATTTGCCCTCTGCACCTTTGGCAACCCTTTTTTAGATATATTTATAAAGGTGGAGGCAAAGGCGCGGCATTCCTTAAAAAACTGAAACGCCGTTACAAAAATAGCCTGATAAGTGAGAATATGAAAATGTTTTTACGTATTTTTGTAAGAAAGATAAAGGCCGTGCCGCCTGCCGGCTGAAGCAGCATACGGCGGCAGGATATGAGCTTTGTCTTGTTTTGACATAACCCTTAAAACATTGAGCTATGAAATATAAGATGCTTGTTCTGGACGTTGACGGAACATTGTTGAACGACAACAAGGAGGTAAGCAAGCGCACGCTGGCAACGCTGCGCAAGGTTCAGCAGATGGGCGTGCGAATAATGCTGGCGTCAGGGCGTCCGACATACGGGCTGCTCGGACTGGCCAAGATGCTCGAGCTTGACACCTACAACGGATATGTTATGGCGTATAACGGCGGACAGGTTATAAGGGCTGCTGACGGCGAAGTGATATTTGAGCGCCGCATTAATCCCGAACTGATACCTTATCTTGAGAAGAAGGCCGACAAAAACGGATTTGGCATCCTTACTTATAATGAGGACTGTATTGTTACGAACATGCCTGACAATCCGCACATCAAGGCCGAAGCCGAGCTCAACGGCATGAAGATTGTCTATGAGGAGCATTTCTCCATAGCCATCGACTTCATTCCGTGCAAGTGCATGCTTGTCAGCGACGACGAGGAGGCTCTCGTAGGACTGGAGAACCACTGGAAGCGCCGTCTCGACGGTGTGCTCGACGTGTTCCGCTCAGAGCCGTTCTTCCTCGAGGTGGTAGGCTGCCGCGTCAACAAGGCCAACACGCTGGCTGCCGTGATGGAGATGGAGGGCATAAAGACAGACGACATCGTAGTATTCGGCGACGGCGTGGCCGATGTTACCATGTTGCAGCTGGCAAGTCTCGGAATTGCCATGGGCAATGCGCCCGGATCAGTGAAGCGTTGTGCCGACTATATCACACTGTCTAACAATGAAGACGGCGTGGCTGTGGCTGTTGAGAAGGCGTTCTTGGCTGAGGTGCGTCCGAGCGAGATTCCGCTCGATGAACTCAATGCCCAGTCGAAGTCTACGCTTATGGGCAACCTCGGCATACAGTACACCTATGCCTCTCACGACCGCGTTGAGGCCACTATGCCCGTTGATCACCGTAACCGTCAGCCGTTCGGCATCCTGCATGGCGGAGCCACGCTTGCGTTGGCAGAGACAGTGGCAGGGTTTGGCTCTATGATAATATGTAATCCTGACGAGTATGTTGTCGGAATGCAGGTAAGCGGCAACCATATATCTTCGGCCCATGAGGGCGATACGGTGCGTGCCGTGGGCACCATTGTGCATAAGGGCCGCTCGTCTCATGTGTGGAATGTCGATGTGTTCACATCCACCGGCAAGCTCGTTTCGTCGGTGCGCGTAGTGAACAGCGTCATGAAGCGTAAATAAGCAGACATTGCAATCATGAGTATAATGTTTTTATATAAGCATAAAGCTGCTTGTCGGTTTTAATTTAAAATTAAATTCATATTTATTCTTTAGTTTGTAATAGATTTATTATATTTGCTTTTGAAAACTTTAAATTAATACGATCATGAACAAGAACCTTGTATTTAATCTGCACATTCCTACAAAATTATTGTTCGGATGCGGCGAACTCAGAAGGCTGGCAACAGAAAATTTGCCTGGTAAGAAAGCGTTGATTGTTATTTCTGGCGGAACTTCAATGAAGAAGTATGGCTATTTAGATAAAGTGGTAGGCTATCTTAAGGAGAATAATGTTGAGAGCGTTGTCTTTGATAAGATTCTTCCCAACCCGATCAAGCAGCATGTAATGGAGGCAGCTGCGCTGTGCCGTGAAGAGAAGTGCGACTTCGTCATCGGTCTTGGCGGCGGAAGCTCTATCGACTCTGCAAAGAGCATCGCCATAATGGCATGCAACGAGGGCGATTACTGGGACTATATTGCCGGAGGTACAGGCAAGAACAAGCCTGTTGAGAAGGCTCTGCCTATTATTGCCATCCCAACAACGGCCGGTACTGGTACAGAAGTAGACCCTTGGACTGTTATTACCCATGAGACAGCTCACGAAAAGATTGGCTTTGGCTGCAAGCTGACATTCCCGACAATGTCTATTGTTGACCCGGAACTCATGCTCAGCATCCCGCCAAGACTTACGGCTTATCAGGGCTTTGACGCATTCTTCCATGCAGCTGAGGGCTACATAGCAAACTGTGCCACTCCGATAAGTGACCTTTATGCTCTCGAGGCTATCCGTCTTATCTATAAGTATCTGCCTGTGGCAGTGGCTGACGGACGCAACTTGAAGGCAAGGACAAAGGTTGCATGGGCAAGTACGCTGGCCGGTATGGTTGAGTCTACATCAAGCTGTACGTCAGAACATTCAATGGAGCATGCCATGAGTGCCCTTTATCCTGAACTGCCTCACGGCGCAGGACTGATTTGTCTGTCGCAGTCTTATTTTGAGACATTCCGCAATGACAGCATGAAGCGCTACATGAAGATGGCAGAGGCCATGACTATGGAGCCGAGTAAGCGTCCGTCTGACTTTATCGATGCTCTCGTCAAGATGCAGAAGGCCTGCAAGGTTGACGACTTGAAGTTGAGCGACTGGGGCATTAAGAAAGAGGATCTTCCTGAAATGGTTAAGAATGCAAAGGAAACCATGGGAGGCTTGTTCCAGCTTGACCCGCGCATGCTGACAGAAGACGAAATACTTGCTATTTATGAGAAGGCATACCGCTAAACCGATGCGGTGATAATGATATGAAACAAGGCCTTGCGCAATACTGATGCGCAAGGCCTTGTTTATTGTTTCAATACAGTTTGAATGTATGATGTCGTAGCGTGTCAACGTGTTTTGTCCGTCTCTTTTTGTTTTAAAGTTGCTTGTGCTTTGGCATATTTGCGGCCTTCATGGTTAGTCTTGCCGCAGCTTACGCATCATTATACATTCTTCTTTTATTGTTTTTCTTGTGGCAGACAAGTGGTTTTTATTTTGTTTTCTCTGTCTCAACCTTTATCTTTCCGTCCTTTATTTCCGCATTGACTATCCTTCCGCCTGTCGCATGAAGTCTGAATTTCACGTTCCATTCGCGCGGCCATGCCTGGAAGAGCAGCAGTTGACCGTCGGGTGTTTCCTGAAGCAGCATTTCCTGCAAGCCTATCATGGCTGCACCACCGCGGTTGCAGTCGGGTGCCCAGTCATAGCCAGGGTCCCAGAAGGCAGGGAAGCGGTAAGGCCCGTCGGCAAATTTCTCAAGGTTAAGGCGTGCCGCATCGTCGGTAAGGCCGAGGCATGCAGCCCAGATATTGTCCTGTTTCCAGCCGATGTGTGTGCGCATCTTTAGTGCGTGCGGGTCTTTAAGATAAGTGTTGCGTGCAATATTTAATCCGTGGCGCCCCATGCCGTATATTCGCCATGGGAATACCGGATACAGTTGCGGCGTCTCAACGTTCTGTATTCTGGCCCATACAATGGCAGGGGCTATGCATGTGTCGCCCTCGATGGTGCGCAGCGGCATGTCGGGTATGCGGCTTATGAACGTAGAGTCAAGGGCATAAGCAGATGTGTCTTGTATGCCTTTGGCTGCCTTGTATGCTTCAAACTGCTCTGTCACTGTGCGCAATGCTGCCACCACGCTCGACGGGTTGTATGCCATTTTGTATGTCTCGCATCCGGATGAAGGGTAGAGTATAAGCTTTCCTTCACCGTCGAGCGCCTTTACTCCGCGCTGTTTTGCAAGATACTGATAATGTTCGTCGAAGAATTGCAGGCATTGTACAATCAGCGGTTCATACTTCGTGATGTCCATTCCGGTGTAAAAGTGCGCCTGTAGTATCATTGAGCAGAATTCCAATGATGTGTCCCACTGATATTCAAGCCATGCGTTTCGCTCCATACCGTAGTCGTCGCCGGGCTTGTGCTTGCCGTATTCGGCAGGATTAGGCAGTCCGAAGTTTTCTATCTGTTCGGTAAACGACGCCCCGCCGTGTCCCCAATAATGCTTTGTGCGTGCAACGGCCGTGGGCAGCAGTCGCAGATATGTGTCAAACTGCGATGCCATCATGTCCGTATCGCCACTCTTTAGCATAGGCCAGTAAACCAGTCGCTGGTTCTGAGCCGTCATGGTTCCGCCTCCCCATTTGCGGTAGTCTGGCGTGAAAGGCGTCTTCGGGTCTACGTATACGGGGTCGAAGGTGAACAGTCCGCCGTTGAATTTAGAGGGCCATTCTCCGTAAGCGTTGCATCCGAGCATATAGCGGAACAGTTCGTAGTTGCGCAGTATTCCTTGCCATTTGCTTGTCGGATTGTCCGTGTTGTCGTTTCTGTCGGCCGGTATGATATAACTTCTTTGCCAGTAAGCATGCCACCATGCAGCACTTCTTCTTTTTGACTCTTTCGCCGTAGGCATTTTCGGGGCTTTGTCGCCGTCATACAAGTTTAGCGTTATCGTGGATTTCTTTATGCCTTCAGCCTTAAAGTTCCATGCGCGGAAGTCTGTTGAGGCATAGGTGCCGTCGGTAGTGCCGCAGAAAGTGAAACCCGGGGCAACGAGTTCACCGCCGAATCGCAGGCCGCCGATGGGGTTGTACAGATTGTTTTTTATGCCGTCGAGATTTTCTTTGTTTACTGTAAAGTCGAACACAGTCTGTTCGCGGTTCTTGTGCCAGAACACAAGTGTGTTGCCCTTTGCACGTATCGAATCCTGATATGTGGTGCAGTCCTTTGGCAAATTCCATTTGTATGAGCACTGCTGGCATTCGGCTTTTGTAACAGGTCTGTCTTTATATCGCCAGCTTTCATAGCTTAGGGTGGCGTCTGTCTTTGTCTTTGAACTTATCTCTGCAAACACGGCAGATGTTTCCACATCTGCCCACAGGCGTATTTCCGTGTCTTTTCCCTTTATGTAAACAGCGCCGTCGTCAAGCTTCAGAGTCTGGCTGAAGCCTGCATCTGCACCGTTAAACGGGTTGGGCGTGAGGCGCAGTCTCAGTCGTCCGGCTTTCAGCAGTGTGTTGTTCTCGTCGAACATTCCGCTACGTGCCACGTATATCATTACGTCGTCGTTCTCCACCCATACGTTCATGCCCACGTCGTGTCCGCCGCATGGCATTGATTCAGATGAATTTTTGCTCTGTGTCGTCCATGTGTAGTCTGCCGGAACATAGTCTTTCCCTCTTGACGCTTTACCGGCTGCAGCTGCCGGCATGCTTGTTGTCACTGCTGTTAAGACAACTGCAAGCACCAACATCGCATGGTAAGCGAAATGTGACAGACGGCCGTGCCGGTTTGCGTTTAAGGCAAAATGTTTTTTCTTGACTTGTTTTTTCGATAGCGTTCTGTAGTACGTTTTTTTCATATTGTTTTTATCAATAGTAGGAATTTATCGTTTGTTATCTTTTTTCGGTAGGCTATTGCGGTTGAAATGCCATTTTGATCGTTCTGTTTCAGACACATATCCAGTCGGATATAGTCCCCGTTTCAGACGAGAAGCTGGCACCTATCTTGAACACACGGCGCGCATCGGACGAATATTCGCGCGCATAGCCCTTGTCTTCTATCTGACTGAGAGCCTCGTCTGCCGTGCCGTCGAGCTTGAACTCAAAGATAT
>ERZ857693.2245-NODE-2245-length-19928-cov-2.801489_pt1 | contig 19928 bp, 14 predicted proteins | sample MGYA00519765_ERZ857693 | MGnify/ENA primary metagenome ERZ857693 (study PRJEB31778, sample SAMEA3449354) | human gut metagenome | biome: human gut; feature: human-associated habitat; material: faeces | place: United Kingdom | collected 2010/2012 ... | reverse complement strand
GTCAAATCTGTTATTATATATCTTTTCATAACTGACATATCTTTCGTCACCAATATTTCCATCTCTGTAGGTTCCGAATCTTCCATTAACAGCGTCATCTTCAGAAACATTTACAGGCACAATTCCATCACCCCAGTCTCTTGAAATAACCTCTGACTTTAACAAGAATCCAGCCTCAATAAGCATATCAAGATCAACAAAGTACGGATTACCTGCAAATGCAGAATATGACTGATATGGGCTGTCACCATAAGTAGTTGGTCCTAACGGAAGTACCTGCCAGTACTTATGATTACATTCTTTAACAAATGTAACAAAATCATATGCATCCTTGCCAAATGTTCCTATACCATATGGTGATGGTAATGAACTTACAGGCATAAGTATGCCTGCATTTCTCTCAAACTTAGTATCAGACATTAGCAGCACCTCCGTCATTATCATTCATATCTTCTGTGAATTTCTTAACACTCTCTGCTTCTGACTGCGTAAGTAATTTTTCAACATCAAGAAGAATAACAAGCTGTCCATTAACATTGGCAACCCTGTCAAGATATTCTGTATCAACAGTCTTCGCAAGCGCCGGCATCTGTACAATGCTCTGAGCATCAATATCGCCTATTTCAAGCACCTCATCAACCTCAAGAGCAAGCTTGACAACACCAGGTATATTTACAATTACTGTACTGTCTTCTCCAATCACACCAACATTGTCATCTGTGCCAAACTTTTTTCTTAAACTGAATGCAGGAATAACCTCCCCTCTCAGATTAACAATTCCACTTATATATTTCATTGCATTGGGAACTCTTACAATATTAATCTCTCTTTCTATAGACTGAACAAGATTAATATCCACTCCAAACTGCTGATTCCCTAATCTGAAAATTACTGGTTTTATGTAATCTGCCATACTGATATACCACCTTTCATTATTCTTCAGTCTTTCCTGTGCTTATCCATGTAAGATACGCGTTGATAAACGGATCGATATTGCCATCAAGTACGCTGCCCGCATTAGCAACTTCCTTATTAGTTCTGTTATCCTTAACCATTGTATATGGCTGAAGAACGTAACTTCTTATCTGGCTTCCGAAATTAATATCCTTGACATCTCCTCTGATTCCAGATAGATTCTCTGCATTCTCAGCCTCCTTTAAAAGATAGAGCTTAGCCTTTAACATCTGCATAGCTTTATCTTTATTCTGGTGCTGAGATCTTTCATTCTGACACTGTACAACAATTCCTGTTGGAAGATGTGTAATTCTGATTGCTGATGACGTTTTATTAATGTGCTGTCCACCTGCACCACTTGAACGATATGTATCAATTCTTAAATCATCATCATTAATCTCAATATCTATATCCTGATTAATATCAGGCATTACGTCACATGATACGAAAGAAGTCTGTCTCTTACCTGCCGCATTGAATGGAGATATTCTTACAAGTCTGTGAACACCATGTTCAGATTTCAGATGTCCATATGCATTCTCTCCTCTTATCTCTATAGTAACCGACTTAATTCCTGCTTCTTCACCTTCAAGATAATCAAGTGTTTCTGTTGTATATCCGTGACTTTCCGCCCATCTAGTATACATTCTGAAAAGCATCTGACACCAGTCACAGCTTTCTGTTCCACCTGCTCCTGCATGAAGTGTAAGAATGGCATCACATGCATCATGTTCTCCAGAAAGCAATGTCTCAATCCTTAAACTTTCCATCTTGTCTTCAAGACCCGTTATCTCTTCTTCTATCTCTGGAATAAGCGACTGATCATTAGATTCTTCTGCCATCTCAATAAGTGTCTTAACATCATCAAGTCCTGTTTCTAGCTCATTGTATCTTTCAAATGCATCCTTTAAGCCTTTAAGTTCTTTCATTGCATTCTGTGATTTATCCGGATTATCCCAGAATCCCGGAGATTCCATATCAGCCTCTAATTCTTCAATCCTTTTCTGCTTATTGTCAAGATCCAGAGAATTCTTAATCTGAGCCATAGGCTTATCGTATCCTGAAATTCTGTATCTAAACTGGTCTAACTCTACCATATGTCCTCCAAAATAATAGGCGCGGACGCTGATATTTCAAGCATTCCGCGCCCTGATGTCTCTTATAAACTTATGCCTGTCTTCCGCAGCAATTCTTATATTTCTTGCCACTTCCGCATGGGCATGGATCATTAGGATATATCTTCTTCTCTGTTCTTCTCGCTGGTCCCTTAACAGATGGTCCTTCGTCCTTATTAGTACCTGTTACCTTGGCAACCTGTTCTCTTTCAACCTTCTGCTCAACCTGAATATGCATAAGAAGTCTTACGGTATCCTCTGTAATTCCTGCAGTCATCTCATCAAACATGTCATAACCCATCATCTTATACTGGACAACAGGATCTCTCTGTCCAAGTGCCTGAAGACCGATACCCTGCTTTAACTGATCCATATCATCGATATGATCCATCCACTTTCTGTCAATTACCTTGAGAAGGATTACTCGCTCGATTTCTCTTATCTGCTCAGCCTCTGGGAAGAGTGCCTCTTTATCCTCATAGAGTTTAACAGCCTTTTCCTTAAGATCATGTATTAATTCATTCTTATTCTTAATATTCTCTCTGTATTCCACTCTCTCAATAGGAATAGTTGGAAGAAGAAGCTCATTAATCTCATCATAATCCCATTCGTTAGCATCTTTATCTTCACTTACACAGCGGTTAACTACATTCTCTACATAATCAGTTATCATCTTCATGATAGAATTACGCATGCTTTCTCCATCAAGAACTCTTCTACGTTCTGCGTACATAATCTCTCTCTGCTCATTCATAACCTGATCATATTCAAGAAGATGGCTTCTGATACCAAAGTTATTAGTCTCAATCTTCTTCTGAGCTGTCTCTATAGCCTTGCTTAACATCTTATGCTCAATCTGTTCATCCTCAGATACCCCAAGACTGTTGAATATATTCATAAGTCTTTCCTGTGCAAACAGCCTCATAAGATCATCTTCAAGAGAAATGTAGAATCTTGATTCACCAGGATCTCCCTGTCGTCCAGAACGTCCACGTAACTGGTTATCAATACGACGGCTTTCATGTCTTTCTGTACCAATAATCTTAAGACCACCTGCAGCAACAGCCTCATCATCAAGCTTAATATCAGTTCCTCGACCAGCCATGTTAGTAGCAATAGTAACTGCACCATGACGTCCTGCCTCTGATACTATCTGTGCCTCTAACTCATGATACTTCGCATTAAGTACATTATGAGGTATGCCCTTCTTTCTTAACATCTCACTAAGAAGCTCAGACGTCTCAATTGTTATTGTACCGACAAGAACAGGCTGTCCTTTTTCATGAGATTCAATAACAGACTGTACAACAGCATTAAATTTGCCTTTCTTAGTCTTAAATACAGCGTCATTATAATCAACTCTTATAACAGGCTTGTTAGTTGGCACTTCAACAACGTCCATGTTATAGATTTCACGGAATTCCTTCTCTTCTGTAAGAGCTGTACCTGTCATACCAGCCTTCTTCTCAAACTTATTAAAGAAGTTCTGGAATGTAATAGTTGCAAGAGTCTTACTCTCTCTCTTAACCTTAACATGCTCTTTGGCTTCTATCGCCTGATGAAGACCATCTGAATAACGACGTCCTGGCATAATACGGCCTGTAAATTCATCTACTATAAGTACCTCATCATCTTTAACAACATAATCCTTATCCCTGAACATAAGATTATGAGCGCGAAGTGCAAGTGTAACATTATGCTGAATTTCAAGATTCTCAGGATCCGCATAATTATCTATATGGAAGAACTGCTCAACCTTGTGAATACCCTGTTCAGTAAGGTTAACTACCTTATCCTTCTCATTAACGATGAAGTCTCCATCTTCTTCAACTTCCTCGTTCATGATTGCCTGCATCTTAGTTCTCTCACCCTTATATTCGCCTCGCTGTAATTGCCTTGCAAGTATATCACAGAGTTCATATAATTTAGTAGATTTTCCGCTCTGTCCTGAGATAATAAGAGGTGTACGTGCCTCATCAATAAGAACAGAATCGACCTCATCTATAATACAGTACTTAAGATTTCTTAATACAAGTTCACTCTTATATATAGCCATGTTATCACGAAGATAATCAAAACCAAGTTCGTTGTTCGTTACATATGTAATATCACTTCCATATGCAGCCTGCCTCTCTTCTCTTGTTGAGTCGTGTAATACAACGCCAACCTTAAGGCCTAAGAATTCATGTATCATACCCATCTGCTCAGCATCTCGCTTAGCAAGGTAATCATTAACAGTAACTACGATTACGCCCTCTTCAGTAAGTGCATTAAGATATGCTGGAAGTGTACACACAAGTGTCTTACCTTCACCAGTCTTCATCTCGGCAATTCTTCCCTGATGAAGAATAATTCCTCCGATAAGCTGAACACGATAATGTTCCATACCAAGAACTCTCCTGCCCGCTTCCCTTACTGTTGCAAATGCTTCCGGCAGAATATCATCAAGAGTCTCACCTTTAGCTAATCTATCCTTAAACTCCTTAGTCTTTCCTTTAAGTTCTTCGTCGCTTAACCTGCCATAAGATTCTCTGTAACTCTCAATCTTATCAGCAATTGGATATATTCTTTTCAATTCATGTTCGCTGTGTGTTCCAAATAATTTCTGAGCTAATCCCATTACTTTATATATCTCCTTATAAAAGCCTATTTGTGTTGTAATTGTACCACTATTTAGATATTCTATCAAGTAAAGTTAAACCATTAAAATTTTATAAATAGATTTCTTATACATACAGAGAAATACCGCCTACCGGCACTAACCGGCAGACGGTACTCTGAAAAAGAGGATAAACCTATATGACGTAAAAAAGCATACTAATCAAGTTCTGGTTCAATCAAACCATATGTGTTGCCTTTTCTCTTGTAAACAACATTAACTTCCTCTGTCTCTGAATTAAAGAACACATAGAAATTATGTCCAAGAAGCTCCATCTGAACACATGCTTCTTCAGGATCCATTGGCTTGATTCCGAATCTCTTGGTTCTGATAATCTTAACCTCATCGTCATCATAATCTTTCTCTACATATTCCTGTGCAAATGCTGCTGCGTTCTGCTGCTTGTCAACAATCTTATTCTTATACTTCTTTAACTGACGCTCGATAACTTCTTCAACAAGATCAATTGAAACATACATATCGCTGCTTACCTGCTCGCTTCTTATGATGTTACCCTTAACCGGAATAGTTACCTCAATCTTCTGTCTTTCTTTTTCTACACTCAAAGTTACATTAACTTCCGTCTCTGGTGCAAAGAATCTGTCAAGCTTTCCAAGCTTCTCCTCTACTGCTGACTTTAATCCCTCTGTTATATCAATATTTCTTCCTGTAATTATAAATCTCATGATGTCCAACTCCTTTACGTGTTTTATAATCGTGGGCAGAGGTAAGAATCTGATCGTAATTCCTTTCCAACCTTCTCTTTATAAAATCTATCAGACATTCTTCCTTCTTAAATCACCACATGTGTCGAAAGAATATATACACATGCAGCTAACACGACCTAAGATACATTTCTGTATACTTATTTTATGTAAGTATTATATCATATATTTGTAAATTAACAAGTATGTCCTTTAATTATTTTATGCAAATATGTCAAGTGTCATAAGTAAGTTTTCTGATTTTTTGCAAATATTCACAAAACATTTATTCTGTTCCAGGTATACTAAATTAATAACAAAACATTGTGGATAATTGTGGATAATGTGGATAACTTGGTTGATAAGTCTCATTTTAGATAAAATCGGTCTTTAAAAATGTGGAAAACTTTTCAAAGCATTTTAAAATCTTGTCAAGCAATTATTGAAATAAATACAATCTGAATTTCTTTTTGGTAAGTATGCACAAGGAAGTTTTTGTCAATATTTGTTTTTAATTTTTTTATAGAAATATCCAGTATTTTCCTGTATTATAATAACGATATTATTGAAATTACATTTTATTAAGCGAGGCATATTATCATGAAAAAAACTATAGTTATAACTGGTGCTTCCCGTGGAATCGGAAAAGCAATTGCAATAGAACTTGCCGGAAAAGACACTAATATTGTTATCAACTGTGTGAATAATGTGGATAAACTAAATGAAGTCAAATCCATTATTGAGGAAAAAGGCAGTGTCTGTGAAACATTTATAGGCGATATGGGAAATTACAGTGATGTACAGAAAATGTTTGACATGTGCCTTCAGCGTTTCGGTCAGGTTGATGTGCTTATCAACAATGCCGGAATATCTGTTGTCGGACTTTTCCAGGATATGGGCGAAAATGAGTGGCACAGGATATGTAACACTAACATAGATTCTGTGTTTAACTGTTGCCATTTTGCTGTTAAAGACATGATGAAGCGACACTGTGGAAAAATTATTAATATATCTTCTGTGTGGGGACTGTATGGTGCAAGCTGTGAGGTTGCATATTCAGCAACAAAGGGGGCAGTCAACTCATTTACAAAAGCACTTGCAAAGGAACTCGCTCCAAGTGGTATTCAGGTCAACGCTGTTGCCTGCGGAGCTATTGACACAGAGATGAACGGTCATCTCTCAGATGATGACAAGGCTTCCCTTGCCGAAGAAATTCCTGCAGGCCGTTTTGGAAGCCCGCAGGAAGTCGCTAAACTTGTTAAATCTCTTTCCGGAATGAACAGTTATCTTACCGGTCAGATAATAACTCTTGATGGCGGCTGGATTTAATCAGCCTGTGTAACTTTTATCAATCTTAATCACGGCGCGGCATTCCCTCTGCTTCTCCGTGATTTTTTTCTGAATCTGTTTCTTTATCTCATCGTCTGAAAGATGATAATTATAAGGAACAAGCACATCAAATATAAGATTCGTTATATATGGGCCTTTAACAGTCCTAAAATCATGTATATCCAGTTCCTCACCTACTGACTTTACAACCTCAGTAGTCATATTTCGCAAATGATTTATCACCTCATCATCTGTAACTACCGGATCCATATGTATGCTTATAAAGCATTTCATGCGCTTTTCAACTCTTCTTTCAGCCATGTCTATATAATCATGTGCTTCCATCATGTCCATATTAGCCGGAACCTCTGCATGAAGCGATGCATATACTCTGCCTGGACCGTAATTATGCACAATCAGGTCGTGAACCCCAATTATGTGCTTATCCTGAAGAACAATATTCTCAAGTTCCTGTACAAATTCTTTAGTTGGTGGCTGACCAAGAAGTGGCTGCAATGTATCTTTCGCCGCACCGAAACCAGCTAATATTACAAATACTGCAACAACAACTCCTGCTATTCCATCTATATTAATATCAGAAAACAGTGTAAGAAGCACTCCTATAAGGACTACTGATGTTGCAACGCAGTCTGATAAGCTGTCTGTTGCTGTAGCCTTCATTGCAGCAGAATCCACCTTATTGCCAAGATATTTGTTGAATTTAGCCATCCACATTTTCATAAGAATTGATAATACAAGTATTATAAGAGATGACACAGATACCTCAAGCGGCGTAGGATGAAGTATTTTCCTGAATGATGTTGTCAGCAGTTCAAAGCCCATAATTATAATTGCTCCTGATACTATGAAGCCTGATATATATTCGATTCTTCCATGACCATACGGATGTTCATAATCAGCCGGCTTTCCTGCAAGCTTAAAACCTATAAGTGTAACAATTGAAGATCCTGCATCCGATAGGTTATTGACTGCATCCGCCATAATTGAAACTGATGCCGTAAGCACTCCTGCAATTATCTTTGCTAAAAACAGTATAAGATTACAGATTATCCCCACAATCCCGGCAAACACACCATATCTTGTACGGACTTCAGGGTTCTTCGTCTTATCATAATCTTTTATGAACCTCTTAAGTAATAAATCTATCATTTCCTTCTCCTTCATGCCCTCTGGCATATTTACATTAAGTATATACTATATTGGTTTTAATTTAAAGATTCTTATTTTTTGATTTACAGTATATACACAAAAGGACTATAATGGAAACAATTATTGTGTTTAATCACTACAACTATCTTGGAGGGCAACAATGTTAGACTTTGAAAAGGTAATACCAGAAGATGTAGGAATATCTTCCACAGGACTTATCAGCTTTGCCAGAAAGCTTGAATATAACAACATTCCTATGCACAGCATAATTGTCATGCGACACGGTAAGATATGTATGGAAAGCTACTATGCACCATACACGAGAGACACTCTCCACAGAATGTTTTCTGTCACCAAATCTTTCGTCTCACTTGCCATCGGACTGCTTGCAGATGAAGGGAGAATCTCACTTGATGACCATATTGCAGATTATTTTCCTGAAAAGCAGCCAGAAACAGGCGTGCACCCATATATGCAGATGCTCACAATAAGGCAGATGCTCACAATGAGAACATGTCACGATAAAAATGCATACAAAATCGGAGGCTCTCCTGACTGGGTAGGTTCTTTCTTTACTGTTACACCCGACCACGTTCCAGGGACTAATTTCTCTTATGATACAGCTTCAACGCATACATTAGGTGCACTTGTTGAAAAGCTCACTGGTATGGAACTTCTTGATTATCTGAGAACAAAGTTCTTAGACGAATTAGGATTTTCTAAAGAAGCATTTATATTAAAATCTCCTGATGGCAAAGTAAGCATGGGCGGTTCAGGAATGTGTGCAACACCGCAGGATATCCTTAAGGTTATGTATGTTGTATCCCAGAATGGTAAACTTGGCGGGAAGCAGTTACTCCCTTCCGGATATCTTAAGGAAGCAACTGTTAAGCAGAGTGACCCTTATGGAAAATCAGGCACATGGGAAGAGATGCAGGGCTATGGCTACCAGTTCTGGATGACAACTCACAATGGTTATGCATTTTTTGGCATGGGAGGGCAGCTTGCCATATATTACCCTGACAAAGATGTTATTCTTGTCACCACTGCTGATGTACAAGGTCGTCAGGGTGGAGTACAGCTGATATATGATGCATTTTACGAGGAAGTATACAGCCATATTGATGCATGTACTTATAATGGTGATAATAGTGATTATGAAACATTCCAGAAGTTCGAGAATTCACGCCAGCTTCTTGTTGAACCGGGCGAATATAGTTCAGACCTTGTAAGCAAAATCAACGGACAGAGCTATGAATTTGACGATAATCCATGTGGTGTAACAGACATAAAGCTTACATTTAACGGAGATGAAGGAACATTTTTCTATACTAATGCAACAGGAAATCACGAGCTGCATTTCGGACTCGGAAAGAATGTTTTCCAGAACTTCCCTGATTATAATTTCAAATGTGGTGCAAGCGCAGCTTTCAGAGCAGACAATAATCTTCTTATCAAAGTGCAGATTATTGACAGCGCCGTCGGCAATATGTATATCTCATTAAGCTATATTGATGATTATGTTACTGTTATGATGAGAAAGATTGAAGAGAGTTATTTTACTGAATACGATGGTGTGTTCAGTGGAAAGCTTAAAAACTAAAAATTCCCGGCAGACCATTGTGTATTCACACTTCCGGTCTGCCGGGAATCATTAATTATAATCAATTATCAAATTGTTAATTAGAACATAAGTCCTAATACCCATGTAAGGAAATTAACTGCAACATATGAGATTGCCATTATAAGAGGTATCTTCTTCTCATCCTTGCATAATGCACGGATTGCTATGTATACAAATGCATATCCTGCTACATTAGAAAATACTGTTACGCATGAAGATATTCTGTCAATGAATCCTACTGATGTAAGACCTGTTACCCAGCTGAGTAACTCTGCTGGTATACCAAGTACTGCTGTAATGGCATATACTGCAAGACCCTGCATATATGTAACATTAGCCTTGTTAAATGCCTTTGCAAGAAGCATAACTACAAGTGCAATTACAGCTACCAGAAGAATCTCAAGAAGCATGTTCTTGAATATTGAGCCTGCTGGATATGGCTTGGTATTAGTATATGAACTGTAGTATGATGAAAGTAAGCTGTCAAGCTCTTTACTTCCTGTTGTAACCTTTGCCTTACTGTTAGCAATTAACATATCAAACAATCTTGTAAGCATGTTAATAATTGCCTGACCGCCAATAAGTATTGCAATCATAATAACATTAGCTTTAGCAACAAATGCTGATACCGTTTCTACCGGTGATGTAAACAATCCCTTCAATACATTAACATAATCAAGGGCTGCATTAGCTCCTGCTTTCTTCACTGCTTCCATCTGCTGTGAAGCCTGCTGCTGATTAAATCCCTGCTGTGCCTGCTGATATGTCTGCTGACCTGCCTGCTGGTTAAATCCCTGCTGTGGCTGTGCTGCTCCGGCTGACTGCTGTGCCTGCTGACATGTACAGACTTCTCCGTCCTGTAACTGTTTTCCGCAATACTTACAAAAACTCATTTCTTTTCCCTCCTGAAAGTAAAAGTTATAATATTGTATGGTTGTTGTCTCAACCTTTTTTTATAATACCATATATATTTATTTTCAACAATGGTCATATATGCACATTTCAATATAGTAAACTGCTATAAATTGAACTTTAATGCTTTAACATACCACATTTATCAAGTATGAACTCCATTCTCTTTTCATATGAATGAAACTTCACTGCTTTTTCATGTCCGTTTCTTGCAATCTGTGCACGCTCATCCTCATGATTAAGATAATATTCTGTCTTTCTTAACAGGTCATCATGGCTTTCGTAATACACATAATCTTTTCCATTCTCGAAAAAATCCATATATTCAAGCTGAAAACTGGTCATAAGAAATCCGCCTGCACCGACAATATCCCACGCCCGAAGCGGAATTCCCGTACGGATATTGCGCATTACAGGATTAATATTAATCCTGCTACAATTAAACACCTTAGGCATATCTGTCATATAATTAACTGCACCCTTAAGATTAACTCCTATAAGCTCCTTATCCGGATCATCCGTATAGAGGTCTGTTGGAAAATGCTTTGCAAGCTTGTTAAGTATCTGCACCCTCTCTATATTAGCAAGTTTGAAACCTAAAAATGTTGATGAAAACACAAGTGCAATATCTGAAAATGCTCTTTCATCCTGCTTAAAATCTATAAGCTCACATAACTTTTCAAGTATATCAACTGTAAGCACTTTATCAAATATGCTGTCACCATAGATTTCCATCTGTGCTGCCATTGCCGCATCAAAATACCCTCTTAAATATTCCGGCAACCTATCCTTTATTTCATCATAAGAATTCCTGTGATACATTCCTCCGACAAATGATACTTCACTGTGCCATTTGTTCCGTTCATCAGCAGTAAGCGAACCTGTTATCTTACCAACACGGGAACAGTTTACAGCAAGCGGAAGATACCACACATGTTCTGCCCCAAGATTTTTTAGTTCCTCACAATAAAATCTGTCAAATATAAATATATAGTTACATTTATTAAATAAAGATTGATGATACAGTGATATAAGCGGACTATCTACCGTCCATGCAATATATTTTTTCCCAAGCTCTTCACATAAATCCGATACATGTGGAAAATAATTAAGTGAAAAAACACAGTCGTATGCAGAAAAGACCTGCCTAAGCTCCGCATAGTCACGGAGCTTAAAGCCGGTCTCATCATCCTTGTCTATTACTGTTTCTGTGTAATCATGTACTTCATGTCCGAAATATTCAATCGCAGACTTTACATCATCCTGATTGAACACTTTCCATCTGTATAAAAGTATTTTCATTGTGCACATGCCTTTTCAAGTACTTCAAAATAGTTCTCAAATGTCTTACAACAGCACTCATAATTATCAATTATTATTCCATCAACACGCAGTCCGATTAATGCAAATGACATCGCCATTCTGTGGTCATTATATGTGTCAACAACACCCGGCTTAACATTGGCTGGAGATATCTCTATACGATCTCTTCCCTCTTTGACGTCAACGCCAAGATTGTTAAGCTCGTTGACCATAGCCTCAATTCTGTCTGATTCCTGTAATCGTATATGTTCAATATTCTTGATAACTGTAGTAGTCTTTGCAAATGGAGCAATAGCCGCAAGTGTCATTGACTGGTCTGAGAAATCATTCATATCAACATCCACACCGCAATATTCTCCATCCTTAGGTCCGCTGACACATATACCCTCGCGTTCCTCTGTCACAGCACAGCCCATCTGCTTAAGCACATCTATGAACTTAAGGTCACCCTGCATTGAGTTAGAATGTACTCCCTTAACGATAGCTGTTCCGCCTGTAAGTGCTGCTGCCGCATAGAAGTAGCATGCCGCTGAAACATCCGGTTCAATATAATATGTCTGTGGATAGTAACCTGAACCCGCAGGAACTACATACTCTGCCCCTTTATGGTCTACCACACAGCCAAACTGTTCCATCATCTTAGCTGTTATACGCACATATGAACCTTCTGTTTTATTACTTGTAATATGAACATGTATTCCTTCTTCAATCATAGGAGATGTCATCATAAGTGCGCTTAAGAACTGTGTACTTTCACTTATACTTATTGATACATGATTCTGTGGTTTCTTTCCACCATATGTTGCACCCTTTACATTAACTGGAAGATGTCCGTCTTTCTCAAGGAACTCTATCTCTGCTCCCATGCTCTGTAATGCTTCAAAAAGCGGAAGCATTGGTCTTTTCTTCATCTGTTCAGAAGCTTCAATTGTGTACTCACCATCTGATAATGCAAGCATGGCTGTAAGGAATCTTGCTGCTGTTCCGGCACTTCCCACATTGATTGTTGCTCTCTTCTTAGGAATGTCTCTTCCATGTCCATGAATGATAACATATCGTTCAACTTCGTTTACTTCGATAATATATCCAAGTGCGATAAGACTTAAAAGAAAATGTCTCGAATCGTCACTGAACAAAACTCCTTTAAGGGTACATTCACCCTGTGATAAAGCTGCCATAAGCAGCGCTCTGTTAGTAATACTCTTTGAACCAGGCACTTCAACTGTACAGTGAATCGGGTGGTCCAGCTTCTTAACCTTGTACTGTGACATAATTTTACTACTCCATTAAACGTAATTATCTCTCGTCCATATCAACATATGGTCTGTGATGTCCAACATATTTGTATGCAGGACGGATAATCTTTCCTGCATTAACAAGTTCCTCAAGTCTGTGTGCACACCAGCCTGAAATTCTAGAAGTTGCAAACATTGGTGTAAACATTTCTTCTGGAATACCAAGCATTGTATATACAAATCCACTATAGAAATCGACATTGGCACAGACTGGCTTAAACATCTTTCTCTTGTTCATGATAAGCTGTCCTGCCTCGCTTTCAACAAGCTCATATAATGCAAATTCTTTCTGCATTCCCTTCTCTTCTGAAAGCTGTTTTGCAAATTTCTTAAGAATAACTGCTCTAGGATCTGAGTTAGTATATACCGCATGACCCATACCGTAGATAAGTCCTGTGCCGTCGCCTGCTTCCTTGCGGAGGATCTTCCTCAGGAAATCTGCTACCTCGCCCTCATCGTCCCAGTTCTTTACGTTGTCCTTTATGTACTGGTGCATCTGAATTACCTTGTGGTTAGCGCCGCCGTGACGGGGGCCCTTCAGTGAGCCGATAGCTGCGGAATATGCAGCATAGGGGTCGGTGCCCGAAGAAGTGAGCACACGGCAGGTAAAGGTGGAGTTGTTTCCTCCGCCGTGCTCTGCGTGGAGCATGAGCATAACGTCCAGGAGCTTTGCCTCCTCATCGGTGAACTGCCTGTCGGGACGGAGCATCGAAAGAATGGTCTCCGCTGTGGACTGACCGGGGATAAGGGGGTGCATGAACATTGACTTGTGGTTATAATATCTCTGCTTTACATGGTAAGCTGATACCATGATAACAGGCATTTTTGCGATAATGGAGACGGCTGTATCCACCTCGTGCTTTACCTCGGTATTATCGGGCACATCATCATATGAGTAAAGCGCCAGCACCGCACGGGACATCTTGTTCATGATGTTCTTGGAGGGAGCCTTGAGTATCATATCCTCAAAAAAGCCCTCGGGAAGCTCACGGTTATTGTCCAGCAGCTCTCTGAAATTTTCCAGCTGATGCTCTGTGGGGAGCTTGCCGCCAAGGAGAAGATAAGCTATCTCCTCGTAGCCGAAACGGTTCTCGGCAACAACATTTGAAACCAGGTCATTTATGTTGTAGCCTCTGAAAACCAGCTTTCCCTCATCGGGGGACTTTTCGCCCTCGTTGATAACGTATCCGTGAACGTTGCATATATTTGTAACGCCTGCCATAACGCCTGAACCGTCAGGATTTCTGAGGCCCCTCTTTACATTGAACTTCTCGTAATATTTGGGGTCTATTTTGTTGTTGGCAGTGTATGCCTCATACAGGCTGTTTATATCGCCCATATTTTCAGCCGCCTTTCTTTTTAAATTACTCCTGGGGAAGAACGAACATATCGTAGATAGCTCTTGTTGCTGTCTCGAAATCCTCTTCCTCAACGCCGATGATGATGTTAAGCTCGGAGGAGCCCTGGTCGATCATCTTAACATTGACTCTTGCGTGTGCAAGGGCGCTGAACAGTCTGCCCGCAGTACCTCTCGCCTTTCTCATGCCTCTGCCCACAACGGCAATAAGAGCAAGATTGTTCTCAATCTCGATCCTGTCGGGGTGGCATCTGTTGTTTATCTCGTCAATGATGGTCTTTTCCTTGCCGATGATAGCCTCGCTGCTTACAACGACGCTCATTGTATCAATACCTGAGGGCATATGCTCGAAGCATACGTTGCTCTTTTCAAGGGCACGGAGAACATTCTTTCCGAAGCCGACTGCGGAGTTCATCATATCCTTTTCGATCTGGATAACGGAGAAGCCCTTCTTGCCCGCAATACCTGTGATGGTGTATTTGCTGGTCTCGGCAGTGTCGGAAACGATGAGAGTGCCTCTGTCCTCGGGGTGATTGGTGTTCTTAATGTTTATGGGAATGCCTGCCTGTCTTACAGGGAAGATAGCGTCCTCGTGGAGAACGGTAGCGCCCATGTATGCAAGCTCTCTCAGCTCTCTGTAGGTGATAGTTGTGATAGGCTTGGGGTGGTCAACGATCCTGGGGTCGCAGATAAGGAAGCCGCTTACGTCAGTCCAGTTCTCATAAAGAACAGCGTTGACAGCATTTGCAACGATAGAACCTGTAACATCGGAGCCGCCTCTGGAGAAGGTCTTGATGGTATCATTGGGCATTGAGCCGTAGAAACCGGGGATAACGGCGTGCTCAAGAGAAGCAAGCTTGGGAGCCAGCAGAGAGCGTGTTGTCTCAAGGTCAAAGGAGCCCTTTTCGTCAAATCTGATATAGCCTGCGGGGTCAACGAAATCGTAGCCCAGATACTTTGCCAGAACGATGGAGTTAAGATATTCGCCGCGGCTTGCAGCGTAGTCACGGCCTGCTCTGTGGGCAAATGCGTTCTTGATGTTAGCAAATTCTGTTTCGAGAGAAAGGTCAATGCCCAGCTCGGAGATGATGCCGTCGAAGCGCTCCTCGATAGCGGCAAACTCCTTGTCAAAGCTTTCGCCCTTTACAGCCAGGTCATAGCAGCCGTAGAGCATATCGGTGACTTTGATATCGCCGCTGAAGCGCTTTCCGGGAGCGGAAGCGACAACGAATCTTCTTGCGGGGTCTGCAAGAACGATGTCGGCAACTTTCTTAAACTGTCCTGCGTCGGCGAGAGAGCTTCCGCCGAACTTTACAACCTTAGTATCCATATACGAACTCCATTCCGCCGCTGAGCGGCTAAGAAAAAATATACTCATTCAAAAGCGCCCGTTCATCTTCCAAAATGATACAGAGACACAATATAATAATTATATCCGAACTTGGAAAAAAAATCAATCGACATATAAGACAAATTTTAATGCAAATTTCGTGTCTCTTTGTGAAATACTACTGTTTTTCTGTGGCGGACAAGTTATAATAACTGTTTGCAGAGGCAAACCGAAGCTTCTGCAATAAGCGGAGGGGAGAAATTCATAAAAAAAGCAGGCACAGGAAAAACCTGCGCCTGTCGGCATATGATAGGGCGATAAGCAAAGTTAAAAGTCAGCACAAATGAGAGCAAGGTAAAGGGTTTAGGAGGTCATCTGGGGGCAGAGCCTCCTTGTCGTCCTTGCCGCAGTGGTAAACTACGTTTACCACTGCGGCTTCAGCGTGGCTCAGCCTTTTACCATTTCCTCAGCACTGACCGCCGCCCCATTCTACAACCGTAAATCCCTTGCGTTCAAAGGTATCAAGCTTCTGCTCCTCTACCTCGGTATATTCGTCCAGCGGCTTATATGCCATGAATATCCTCAGAATGCTGTCAGGCTCGGGGGAGATGTGCAGCTTTGCCGCATTCTCATATGCCTCTGTCTGGAAGCTTATAAGGTTGTAAGGATTCTTCTCCATCTGAGGAAGCCAATATACGATGAACTCGTTATACTCCTTGGGAGTAAGTCCCATGTACGAAAGCTTCTCACGGAGAAAATCCGCCGTGTCGCTGCCCTTTACCACAAAGCCTGTGGAAAAGTCCCACTTTGCGTTAAGGGAAGCGTCCCAGAAAAGGTAGGAATATTCCTTGCTGTCGGCGATTATGGTTCCGTCGGGCTTGGCTGTTACGTCCCAGCCGTCCTTATATTCGGGATATGTGCACATGAACCTGCCGTTCAGCTCCATTTTTACCGACACCTGCTGTTCCTTTTCAGGATAAAGATATATAACTGGCTTTGCGGCGGGCACATTATCTTCGTCGCCGTACACGTTATAGCCCTCCACTGTAAAGGCCCACAGTTCCTCATTGAAATAGTAATTGAGAAGCTCTGCCACATTCATCCTGAACATGGTCTTGGTCTTTTTACGGGAGCCTCTCCGTTCTCTGCGGAATAGCCATATACATCAATGGGTGTGGAAGCCGAAACGCATTCCTTGCTGCCGTCAGCCATGAGCAGATAGCAGTCATCAACAGGCTCCAGCAGATAGAGCTTTTTGCTTATGCACTGAGTTCCCTCCCAGCTTTCTGCGGCATTTTGCCATGTGCTGTATCTTGATGATGCCGATGAATCTGCGCCTTTCTTTTTCTTGGAGTAGTTTCTGACAGTCCTTGCGCCATAGCTGTCGCCATTGCCTTTGTAGGAATACTCCATCGTATCGGTATCGGGGTCAACCGACTCTGTGGCCTTGAACACAGGCTCACGGATAATTTTTTCATCGGTGAAGGTCATATATCCGTATTCGCTGTTCATGGTCAGACCGCTGTCGTCCTGAGCCAGCATATAATCGCCATATACCCATTTAAGCTTTTTGCCCTCAATGCTTGGTGCGATCGTGGGGCAGGACATACTTGCCGAGTACATATATTCCGCCTTGTCGCCTTTAAGGCTGTAGAATTTGTGGAGCTTTTTGTCATATTCTCCGCCCTTTTCCGCCTTGTCCTTTACGGTGTTTGTAACGATAAGCTCGGGGATATTGTCGCCCGTAACGTCAAATATGGCAAAAGAATCGGTGGTAGTCCTCAGCCACGACATATCGGCGGTTATCTTGTCGTAATAGGTTTTCACTTCCTCATTTTGTGTAAGCAGAGCAATGCTGTTTTCAATCTTGCTTTTGCTGTAGTCATCGGCGAATACCGATGCTGAAAGCGATGACACAACTGCCGCTGCTGCGATGATTGATAATATTCTGTTTTTCTTCATAATGAACCTTCCTTTCGGTCTGATTTTTTGCTTTATACTTATAAAACAACTTAACAATGGGAATTTTTTCATAATTGCTCAGTTATTTTATAGAATTAACAATTTTATCGCATTCCGCATAGTCAACATTCTGTGTAAAAATATCGATAACGCAATAACCCGAGTTGAAAATCAGATTCATTTGGTTATCTTCCTTTGATACTATCGCATGATGACCACATACGGTTATTTCTGAAATATTGTGTTCATCGCTGGGAATACAGATATTTGACAGGTCGCCGTCATGGAAATACTGATATGATAAGGAAATCTTTTCGGAACCATTTTCAAAAGTAAATAAAATATAATCCATATAATCATTTTTATCGGATTCCATACATACAAGCATAAAACCTTCAGGGAGATAGTGTGGGGTTTCGGCAGTAATATCCATTTCCTCGCATTTTCCGATAATTCCATAAGGGTCATTTTCAGATGTAGGTAAAACTATCTCTTCACTTTTATTGCCGAAATCTATTTTCACGCCGCCTTGTGTAAGCTCTACAGCAAGAGAAAATATATTCATGTTCCATGCTGAAACTGAAATACAGTTTGCTGCAAATACTATGGCAGCAGCGCAGATGATCGGTATTATTTTTCTGAGCGTCCTGACGGAAGCTTTGTTTTTCCCGGCATTGTATTCGGATATTTTACTGTATAATCTTTGCTTCTGCCCCACAATGTCACTTGACTGATCAAGTCCGTCCGACAGTTCGCACAGTTCATTTGTAAGGACTGCAATTTTATCATAATCACGCTTGCCTGACGGCTTGGCTGTTTCCTCATCAAGCTGTCGCTTCAAATATAAAAAAGCCTTTTTTTCAAGCTCTTTATCGGAAATAATTTTTTGTGCAAGCCCTTTCATATTACTCATTCTCCTTTGATGTATAAACGTCAGAAAGCACAGTTTTTCTTTCATCAAAACAATTTTTTAATTTGTAGCTGTGCACAAAAATTACAGCCTTAGTTTGTTTGCTTTTCTCGCACTGACCGCAAGCTTTTTTCTTATCCTGTGTATGTGGATATATAATGCGTTAAGCGTCATTTCGTTGGCTTTTGCTATGCTTTCCTTATCCTCGCCGTTGTAATAATCAGAGATAATAGCCTTATCTTTATCTGACAGGCAGTCAAGATCATTATCTGACAAGAACGGGAAATCAATGGGAGCAGCGCTTATCTCATCAGAGCATTCCTCCAGAGAAACAAATGAGGGATTGTGTCTTATATAATTTTTTATCTCCAGATCCGCTGCCCTGTAAAGCCATATTCTGATATTTTCACTCAGTTTCAGACGGTCCAGCTTTTTATACAATGCAAAGAATACTTCCTGTGTAACATCTTCCGCCGCTGTTCGGCTGAAATTCAGCTTTGTGCAGCAGTAGTTATATATTTCATTGTAATACTTATCTACTATTTCATCATACATAAAAATATTTGCCCCTTTGAGTTTTCTACTTTTGGAAGCTTTTATTATATAACGTCATTAAAGCACCTTTTTCTTTCAAAAATATTATAAAAGCATACTTTTTTGTATAGCTGCACAAAAAGTTTGATAAATATTTTATCATATAAAACAAAAAGCCGCACTCAAAAGAGTGCGGCTCAATAAATTCGATTGTGATGTTATCAGTTGATAACAGTCTTCTCGGTTTCCTTATCAAAGATGTGGATCTTGTTAGGATCGATAGCAACTCTGATAGTATCCTGAGGACGTGCTGTGGAACGAGGATCAACACGAGCAGTAAGGGGAATACCCTCGCAGGTGAGATACAGGTAAGTCTCAGCACCCATCATTTCGGTGATTTCAACGTCAGCCTCGATAACGCCGGTCTTAGCAGCGGAGAGGAACATCTCTTCATCGTGAATGTTCTCGGGACGGATACCCATGATGATCTCCTTGTCAACAAGCTCGGAAAGTGCAAGGTCATCAACCTTGGACTCGGGAATTTCAACATAGTACTTCTTTCCACGGGTGGTCTTGGTATCTTCGGAACCGAACTCTACAGTGTACTTGCCCTCGATCTTTCTGAGAACAGCGTCGATAAAGTTCATCTGAGGAGATCCCATGAATCCTGCAACGAACTGGTTTACAGGGTTGGTGTAAAGGTTCTGAGGAGAATCAACCTGCTGAACAAAGCCATCCTTCATAACTACG
>ERZ857693.2221-NODE-2221-length-20153-cov-9.804458_pt1 | contig 20153 bp, 25 predicted proteins | sample MGYA00519765_ERZ857693 | MGnify/ENA primary metagenome ERZ857693 (study PRJEB31778, sample SAMEA3449354) | human gut metagenome | biome: human gut; feature: human-associated habitat; material: faeces | place: United Kingdom | collected 2010/2012 ... | reverse complement strand
GTAATGGTGTAAGGCGGTTTATAGGACATGATACACTTGCTTTTCGGCAAAGATAGCGATTCTTTTATTCAAATGCCCCGACTAGATAATCGGGGCGTTTGCTAATAGAATTTAAATAACAGAAAAAAATATCCAACAATCATTAACAAAAACATTATATTACGGAATGAAAAAAACTCATTTTTACGAGAAGTGAATAGATATATAATACTAGAAAAAATGAGTAACAATATTCCTATCACTGCGGTATCATCTATTTTTTCTTGTAAGCTAATATTATTATTAGACGTTGAAAATATATTGATAGTTCCAAAAAGGAAAGTTAATATTGCAGTAAATAATCCTAGAATTTGAATATAAGTTTTTTGATGACTATCTAATTGCTGTTTTAATTCTAGGATTTCTTTTTTATCATCCCATATTCTTATCTGTTCATTTATTGCAGCAATTTTTGTAACATATTTTGAATGCAACTCATCCAATGCATTGTAGTTAAGAGGTCTTGTAAATGAAGATGGAATAAATACAATAATATTGGCATCATTTATTTTATGCAGACATTCCCAGTATGGTAATTGAAACGGATAATAGTCTTGCCCTTGACACCAAGATATAGCATTTTTTAATTTATTATAGTACTTCTCTAAAAGTTGTTGCTTTTCTAGGATTTTCTTTTTATCTACTCCATCTTTAATATTTATATCTATCTCGTTTAATAGGTATTCAATGGCTTTTTCGTAAGGATGAAAATTGTAGATTTTTGTTTGCAACTGCAAATTATCTATTTTATCTACCTCGACTTTAAAATCCTCAAATTTAATATGCTGTTTTGAGAGCAGAAATGAGAAATAACAATTCTGCATGTAGTTCTTCAACGAATTAATTGCATATTTATCAAATATTCTCTTGATATTAAATATGTCAACACATGCATGGAAATCGTCCAGTAAAGATTCTACTTCTTTTTGGCTACCCCCATTTTTAACGAAGAATCTCATTAAAAGGACACATTCTGTGAAAGATGCAGTACTTAATTGGCATTTTTTCTTCCAATTATTGACATATTCATCTTTTCTATGATTTTCTCCAACATGTAAATAGGAAAAATTAGAATCAAACCGATTTAGGAAATTTAAATTAATAGATTCCCTATTTAATAATCGAGTTTCAAACTCTAACGTATATTCAGCTTCGCCTTTGATATGCATCAATTTCTTTAACAAACTTTTTCAGCACACTATCGCCGCCTATTGTTCCCACGTTGAAATTCAGAACGACATCATTCAGCATTTCATCATAGGTTTGTTCGGGTTGGTGAGTACCACACCCTATAATCAGCAAGGCGAATATGGGGAGTAAGTAGGTTTTCATCTTAATCAAGCCTGCCGAAATCCAAAAAGAATTCATTGTTGCACTTATAATTTTCCAATTGATGTTCATCGTAATATTCAACATGCATTGTCGCACGCACTTTTTCTACACGACGCGACAGCGCGTATTCTATAACCAGCAGAGGTTGTTCATTGGTCAATATATAGCAATAAGTATTTACCAATTTATAAATATTGTATGCCCGATTGCCACCTCCCCATGTATATGTATATATCTCTTTTCTTGAATAATTTATTCCGCAAAAGCAACATGTAGGCAAATATCCGATGATCGATTCTTGATAAGCGGGGGAGATTAAGTCCAATCTAATCTCTTTCAACGAATCTTGTTCAATTTTGTAGATAGATTGGTAGATTCCGCTGTGCCTAATTCCAATCCACGGTCGATAGTCGGTAAGCAGCTCCTTTTGACCATCAAAGTCCAAATCAGCAAAGAAAAAGGGAGCATCGGGTATATCAACAGTATCGGATTCGGTATATTCTGTATAATCCAGCACGATAGTATCGGTTGCATTACTTTCGTATTCGACGAAATAGTCTCTCGGCAAGAGGCCTGCATTGACGCTAAACTCACGATCCGTCTTAATATTACGAAACGTCAATGTCAGATTATAGCAGTTCTGGAACACAGTATCGATAGATGCTATTGCGTTCCCCGATATTGAGTAACCATTAATCGGCTGACGATAGCGGACATAAACCGTATCTGGCTGGTCTAACGATATGATTAGTTTCTTTTCTCTATGTTTATTAGCAAGAGCATTGCTGTAACTCACCAACAACAGCACCCCCAAAGTCAACATCCAATTTTTCATCATCGTATCTCGGTGACAAACTTTTCTGAAAGTATATATTTATAGACCCTTTTATAAACCTTGTCACGGTTGGTTACAAGTTTCGTCGAATCCGTTTTTGTAATTCTTTGTCTTTATATCCGTTCTTCTTGGCTCGTTTCAGCCAGAATTTCGCTTGCTTCCAATCTTGAATATCGGCATAATAGTATGCTAAATCCCGTTGGGCCATCCATTCATCCTGTTCCGCCGCCCTTAACCACCAAATAACAGCAGAATCAATATCGGGCTTCTCTCGCTTAATCAGATCGGGGCGTTCTGCATAGCATCCGCCTAATTCGATTTGCGCTTCCGCATTTCCTGCTTCCGCCGACTTAAAAAGACTTTCGATTGCGGTATCTTCATCTCCATCGCCGAAAAGCATCCAACCAAAGAATTGGTAGTATTGCTTATCAGCCAATTTCTCGGCCTCTGTAAATGGTCTTTCAGGTTGGCTTTGGCAACAAACGAACAAAATGCCTGTCAGTATAAGTATGTAGTTTTTCATTGCTCGCTTTTGTCTTTGCAAAACAATCCCTTGATTTTATGCCAAGCATAGTATTGCCATTGCCAACGCATCTGGCAACTCGTGTTGTTTTCGATGGTTTGATGGTCACGATAGCGCCATACGCCACCTTTCTTTATCCAAATCGTATCTCGTGTTTCGGGCTGAATCAGCAGATTGCCATGCCGCTCATAATGAACTTTTAGATAATGTTCGGGAGAAGAGCAAACCGAATCTTGCGGAAGAAGCACATTGAAATAATCACCAATTCCCACAGCATATATCGGAGCATATTTATAGGCTGTTCCCATTTTACGGCAGCCCATATAAAGTTTGTCTGCCTGTTCTTCTGTAAAGTAGATATTCGGCATGGCTGCTGCAAAATCCAATATAAGAATGGCCGTCCAAATCCAGATTGTTCCAAACTTGGCAAGTCGCGGCGCATCTGTCGATTTGAGAAATATCGGTAAAATGGATGCAAGTAAAATAAACCCTATGCAACATAATATTCTCATCATTCTATAATTGCAGAACTGACCCCACAAAGAGGGAAAATTATAAAACCACCTCGGAAATGGTTCTGTTTTGTACCAGAACATCATTACTGCAAATAAGAATAGGTACATTCCAATTGTAACGAGTTGTATCGGTTTTGCCAATTTACGGATGTTGAACCAAATGATAGCTAACGTAATCACAAATTGCCAAATGCCTGTAAGAGTCTTGTGATGTTCTCCTATGGGAGACCAGATAAAAAGGATAAGAACGGCCAGCAAACTCCCTACAATGTAGGCAGCCCTGACAAGTGCATTTTTAAGGGTAGGATTGAGGGGCATAAGTTGTTCGTATTATTATCGCGTGGATAGTCGGACCAACTTTTTCAAAAGGTCTATATTAAGACCCCTTGACAAAGTCGGTTCTAAATTATTTTTTCTGTAAAATCAGAAACCAGCTAATCTTTTCATTTGTCGGGTCAGGTAGTTGTAAAGCAATGCCTACATCCTTTTGATTGATAAGTGCCCGATGCCAGTAAACATCTGCCGAATGTTCGCCCGCATGATATAGCCCCGTGACACGATGCCGCCATGCAAACCACGTGCGTTGAACATAGAGTAGTTGCCATTCCAAATCAGCTAACTGTTGCAGGACTGGCAATGATGATTCAGTCGTTAAGCGGAAATCTCCGTTATCGTTCGTTTGTAGGGTTAAGCGTTCGCCACGCTGGGGAACATCATGCACCGTAAGAGAATCCGCATGAATAGCAGATTTCGGGCGAATCTGCCAATCGACTAATTCGTATTCTCCATTGAGCAATTCCAACCGCTCTTTTTTCGATATGGAGTTAGCACAAAGATATATGCCACACCCTGCAATCAGTAGGGCGAGTATGGGTAGTATGTATTTTTTCATATAATGGAATGGCGGACCAACTTTTTCAAAGGGTCTATATAAAGGCCCCTTGAATAAGTCGGTCCTAAATTAGATAGCTATCAATATGTTAGAATTATATCCTTTTTGTCGGTCAAATAATTGTTTATATTAGTATATAATCTTATTCATAAGGTTTAATTTCAGTATTGTCTAAAATATTCTTCGCTTTTTGATAATAATTCAGAGCAATTGTTTTATCTCCCAACTTATAAGCCGTATATCCCATCCAATAATATGATTGTTGCCCCATTCTTTGCGTGTCGTCATCATTCGCATATCTCCCCGTCAAGGTATTCTTATATGCAGACACACACATAGAGTAATATATTGAAGCTTCCTTATAATTCATATGTTGAAAATAGTGTTCTCCAAGAGCTTTATTTACATCGTATAGCTCAAGATATCTATCCGCATCGTCTGTTATTTTTATGCATATTATTCCTAATTTTTTTAATGATGAGATTTTCCGAGTTAACAGCACATTATATTCGGAAGAAGATATGCCTATCTGGTCTTGTTCATAGACATTCAATATATCCGATAGTATGTCAACCTGCTTCCAGAGCATGTCCAACTGTTCATTTATATCGTCGATTCGATCTACATATTTATCAATTACTGCACAAGCTTCTAAACAATAGATTGCATAACGCTCGGCCCGTTCAGAAGTTTGTCCATAGTAACTATTCCCATCAATGTAAACCTTTTCAGCGCGTTCTGCAATAGGTTTAAATTCAAGCAGGAATTTATCAACTATATCTTGCCCTTTTACGGTTGCCATCTCAAGAATGAGCATTATTAGAAAAAATATCTTTTTCATAATCTTATTGTCATTTATCAAAGTATATAAACTTTATCATTTTTGTCTATTAAGATCATTTAAAAAATCATCTAATGTATCTAATGTGTGTATATTAACCGTTACAATATTTAACGAGGGGAGAACACACAGGATAGAGCCCGCCCTTGTTTCGTAAATTACGTAGTAAGGATAGTCTGGAGCAATATCAGGATCAATTTCTCGCATATATCCTATTTTTACCAAACCATTTGCATTAGGAAGAGCAAATAAAGTTCCTGAAACAACAAATCCAAAACTTCGCGCCGAATCAGAAATTTTTTTCACGTGAACATCGACTGTCATATGACTATTGTCAGGGAATAATGCTATGCAATTTTTTACCACTTGTACAGTCATTTCTCGTCGTGTCCCGCTCTGAACTCGCGCCTGTCTTTGATTGCCGAGAATCGGTTGTTGATAATTATAATTATCGACAGGTCTTGAATATGGGGTGTATGTCGCTCCATATTGTTGTGCACTCACATAGCCACAAGACAGAATAAATCCACAAAAAATCAGCAGTTTTTTCATAGTTTGTTAAAAGTATTTTTGCCATTCCAACCCTCAAATGGCAGGTTAATAGTAAAAAGAAAGCGCAGGGTTGAAAACTTATGTTAGTAAGACATTCAGAGAAAATGATATTATTTGTAAATATAGAAAAGTTGCATTTTAGAGTTTTCTATTTATAAACCAATTCATTTACAAGTCTTTTTACACCAGAGGTTGCATAATCTTGTATATGCGAAAATCCATTAGGCAGTTTATCTGATAAATCAGTTGGGTCGATAATGAATTTGATGGCTTCCGAACGAACATATTCAACCAAATTGGCCGCAGGATATACTGTCAGAGATGTACCAATAACAATAAATATGTCTGCGTCTGTTATCCAATCAATCGCAACTTCCATAGCATAGACAGATTCGCCAAACCAGACTATGAACGGTCTTAATTGTGAATCATCGCCTGCCTTGTCTCCTATTCGGATAGGAATATTTAAAGGATAGTCTTTTATATAACGTGGATTTAGTTTGTCTTTGGATGAAGTTACTTTGGTAAGTTCCCCATGCAGATGAATAACATGCGTGCTTCCTGCGCGTTCATGCAAGTTATCCACATTTTGAGTAATGATTGTAACCTTATACCATTTCTCCAACTCTGCTAAAAGTAAATGAGCATAATTGGGTTTCACGTTTAATAGTTCGTTTCTGCGATAATTATAAAAATCCAAAACGGCCTGCGGATTTTCTTTGAATCCATCCAAAGACGCTAACTTTTTTGCATCATATTGTTTCCATAATCCGTTGGTATCTCTAAATGTAGCTAAACCACTTTCGGCACTAATGCCTGCTCCTGTCAAGACCACTAATTTTTGCTTTGCAGACTTGTTCGCCATATCTTAAGTGCACACCTCCAACCCCCAGATGTGATTAGTTAAAAAAGAAAGCGCAGGGTTGTACGCTTATTTATGATGTTAGGCTCTGGTAAGCCCTGCGATAAAATAAGCAACAACCCCACGCTCGTATCCAATAGGATATGGCGGGAGATTAGGTCTGCTTATTCTCATCGCAATTAAATTTACCAGATTCAACATCGAGAATAAACTTACGCTTCCGTAGTTTGTATGTTCCACAAATTTAGGAAACATTTTCGGAAAAATGCATAGCCCTAACTCCTTTTCGGGGTTGTTGCCCTTATTTTTGATTCTATGGTGCTGGCATAGCCTTATTTATTTAGTCATTACATAAAAACAGACCTTGCAGTCGGTTGTCAGTCCGTCTGCAAAGTCTGCCGTTCGTGTCATTCGCTCCAATCGTTGTACTCGTCGGTCGGATAGAAATCGGGAAAGAGGTCGTGAAAATGGAATGCGAAAAACGCCATATCGGTACACATCGTCTGGCGAAAGCATGTGCCCATTGCAAAATCTTCGTCGTAAACATTGTAGTCTACACATCCGAACGCGATGCTTTGACGACCGATTTTCTTCTCGCCCTCTGTAAAGCCGATGTAATAATAGGATTTTTGTCCTGTCCTGCGGTTGAATCGTCGGTTGAAAAGAATCGAATCCTTTTCAATCGTGTAGGCAAGATGATTACGCTCCAATAGCCGCCGAACGGATTGCATCGACAACTCTACATTCTTGACTGTCCCCATTTTTTGAATGTTTTGATTTATGATATAGTCGGGACAGGATGGGGAACCCGTTTTGAAGCGTAATAATCTATTCGTGCTACATGGTTTTCGTGCCTTTATTATTGTTGTTTCTGCAAAAGTAAATAATCGGATTCAGATTTGCAAGGGGAATCAGTCGATTCCCCCGCAAATTCTCTGAATTACATAATCCATGTAGATAGCCTGCCCGCTGGATTGTCTGCCCCACCAGTAGCAACCGTATTCCTCGATGATAACCTCGCCTTGCTCTTTCAGTCGTTCGGCCAGCCAAGAATCAATCAGCCACCATTCCATGACATCATCCACGAACGGATAAAGATATTCTTCGGAAATAAGGTTTGCCCGTATCATTTCCTCGATAACCGTGCTTTGATTCTTCAAAACACAATTCTGTACTATTCGTTGCGCATTCATATAATCGGTTGTTGCGAGTTCATGCGTATTAGCCATCGGTTTGCAAAATTTGTGTGGTCAGCCTGTCGTTCCTCGGCGCAATTCTCCATTCCGTTTTCTGTCGGGTACGCACTATGCGATTCAATGCGGAGAGTTTTGTTGCAGTAATAGTACGGGATAAACTGCTTTGTACTTGTGTCAAATGCAAAATTCATTTCTGTACTCTGCGCAAGTTTACCTTTAGCTTCGTAGTATTCTACCAGCGAAATAAGGTTGTACTTTCCATTGCGCCCAATCATTGCGGCACGTAAGCGTGTGTAAACTCCGTTCCCGTGGTCGATTCTGTAAGCCCGCACGGCTAACAAGGCTTGCAGAATTTCTGTCGCCCTTTCATTTAATGTTTTCATGGTCTGTAAAGTTTAGAGTTATTCCCCATTACTTGTAAAAAGATAACTCCATTCATAACCAACTAAAAAGGGCGGCATATCTCCATGTAAGAATAGCTTTCCGATTCTATATGATGCAAATAATTCTATGCTGTTATATGGTTTCGGGCATAAATAGGGGGCGGCTTGTTTTATGTGGAATCCTATTAAATGGGATGGATAAAAATTCGGTTTTCCATCTGAAAAGGGGGAGGGGTGAAAAATAGGGAGTATATTTATCTTTGAAAAATATATTAACCTGATTTTCAGATTAAAAAAGAGCGAGCTAGTACAATTGTATAAAATTTGTTGTATATTTGTTTAGAATTATTAAGCATTGCATTATGATGGACGCGAAATTGGCACATAAGGATTTTAGTTTTGAATTTTTCTTGTACAAGCTAATTGAATGGTATAGGCAAAGTGTACCTTCTGACCCTCAATGTGTATCCCTTACGAGAATTAAGATACTGAAATTGCTATTTTTTACATCAGTAATTAAAACTGAAGATGGGCATGATTTATTAGATATTTTTGACAATTTTTACGCAATGCAACATGGCCCTGTTGAAAGTGATATTTATAATTCTATTTCAGCGAATCAATTTAGATTCTATTCTTTTGATGGTATTTCATTAAAATTGCCAAGTAATATTACGGATGAATCATTTCATGATTTAGATGATGAAACTAAGCAAAATATCTGCAATTCTCTAAAAGAATTAAAAAAAGTCAATAGTCGTATTGTTGGTTACGACCCTTTTAAATTAGTTGAATTATCTCATCAATGGAATAGCTGGAAACGCACATACGAAGTTGCGGGATTAATGGGAAAAGGAAGTGAAAAAATGAGTTTAAAACTAATAAAAGAGGATGAGCAATTTTTCATTTAGTACCCAAATGAGAATTTCCAATTTTACCCAAACTTATTTAAAGCTTTTTCCTATTGATTGGATTGATAAACTTGATTGGACTTCAGACGAGAAGTCCAAAGAAAGTTTTATGTTTGGACGAACTAAGATAGAAACATTTATTGAAGATTCATTTAAAACATTTACAACATCAGCTTTAAGTGGCGAATATGTAGTAAAGGATCTTAACCCTTGTTTAGATGAATTGCGAAACTCATTAATGAGAGATTATCCTCCTATAATGGATAATAATCCTTTCAAAGAGGCACTATATAAATCATCTAGAGACTTAGAAAGTGATCTTCTTCTTGTAAGTAAGAATTATAAAGCACTTATTAAATCAGTTGACGACAAAATAAGTCGAACCAATCATGATTATATAATATCGGCCTTTTCAACATCTAAACGAAAATGCTCTAATGAACTTTTAGATGATATTATTCATTTTTGCTTTCCAATTTGCATTCAGGATCATTTTTTAAAATTCACAGAAGAAAAAATAGCCAATCTGCTGTTGTTCAGAGAAGAACTGAGTGAAAAGACCTTAAAATCAAGTGAAGCTACAAGTAAGATATATAAAGTGATTCACGATAAATGCTCTTTTCTGTTAAAGAAAGCGCAGGCAGATTCAGTCGCTCGGCAATATTCCAATCCTACAATGAAAGAAGAAATGATGTTCACTCTAATCTCTGATTATATAGATGCAGGACAAGTAGACAATGCACAGCACCTATACGATAATATGCTGAAATATGCAGAACAGGAATATGGAAAGGTCTGCCAAATGACAGCAATGACCTATAAGGAAAAAGCGCATTTATACGAACGTGTAGGAGATTTGGAGAATGCTATTCAGATGATGCAGAAGTCCGCAGAGGTGTTTAAGAAATTGCCCAAGAATGACATCAATTATTATAAGGATGCAGAGGAGTTTATAAGGAGATGGGAAGAACAGAAATCTAAACAGGCTGCAAATAATATAATTTCATTCTCCTATAAACAGCCGATTAATAAATATACCGTATCTGGAATAGCGAATAAAAATTCAGAATTTAGATGCTATGATTTAACCTTGACTTTTCGCCATATTGATACGGGACAAGAATTTTCAGTATATGGGGGCCGAACAACTTGGGGGATGAAATTGGATGATAACTTGGCATATCCTGATAATAAAGACGGTGATGTTATCCAATCTCCCGACTACGATATTCCGTTCTTCTTTGCGGATTTGGATTTTGACAGAAAAGATGAACTAATAACCGATCTTTTTCCTTATGGCGGCAGTCAGCGGAATGTCGGCGCATTTACCTCTATTTATAAAATCAAGAACGGGAAGGCCATAAATGCAACCGAATATTTTACAAATAAATCTGAAATATTTAAGTCCATAGACCAATATTTTTTCTTTGTAAATAATGCCCGTAAAGAAATTATTTTATATTCAGATGGCGGAGTGATCAATTTTGGTTGGAAGATTTATAAATTCAATAATGGCGAATATATATACGACAGGCATATACGTTGCGACTATAATACAGGATCAAGCAGTTATATAGTTACTGTCTTATCTCCACAAGGAGAACCTATAAAATCGTTTACGGTTAGCGAAGACCAGTTTAACAGAGATCAGTGGAATTATTAAGATGAAAACCTACATACTCCCCATATTCACCCTGCTGATTGTAGGGTGTAGAAATCAATCGCAATCACGGTGCGATTCTGCAATACTCGTACCCATTAAATCATTTAGTAGGGATATTGTTGATCGTGCCTTATGGCGGGAACTGTCACATGATGATGATGAATATTTCCCATACATAGATTCGGCCCGTTTGGATTGGTCGCAAGTGGTCAATCATTATCTCTCGACAAAACATCCTAATTCAAAACAGTTGATTTTGACATGGGGAAAGAATCAACGGTTCGATATAACACAAACACCTCGATTAAACGATATTCATTACATTGATACGCTCTTGTCATTGTGTTACTATTGTACGTTTGGGCAATTATCGTCGCCTTTTGAGCGAGAGTTGGAAAAATATATATCATTACCTATAACATTCAATCAAACACTACCTTTACTTGAACACAATCCAAAGAATAGCGAAGTAGATAGTTTGCTCAAAAAAGCTACGGACGGAATTAGAATCTTCCATACACCAGATAAAAAATACAGAATTTACTGCTTTGAAGATCGTTTTGGCTCCTCTGGCCGATTTTACAGCGTTTACCTGCAATACGTTAAAAATGGGGAAATCAAGTGGAATCAAATAGCTGATTGGGGTGGCCAAGGGAAATATTCCAATCAACAAATTGATAAAATATACACGTTCTTGCACAATGGACAAACATATTATGTGCTTATAAGTTACTGTTATAATATGGCATATTTTGAGATTGTTACAATCGAAAATGGAAACTTTATAACCCATTCAGAGTTTTACCCTAAACAATTCCAAAATAATATAAAGGACGGTTTCATAGAATTTTATGGCGGGTCAGATTCTTATTTTGACCTCGAATTTGATTCACAAACCTTAACTATCAATTATACTTTTTATTCTTACATGGGAGAGGTTGAAGAACATGGACAAAAATTCCCTCAATATAAAAAGACAGAGCAAAAAACTGTAAAGTTGGATATTGAATGATTATGAAACTCTACTTACTCCCCATATTTGCCTTACTGATTGTTGGGTGTGGAAATAGCCATGCAAGGAAGATTGATTCTATTATCCATGACAATAATGTTGTCGATTCTCTGCGTGCATTCAGATTCGACACGACACAATATAATTCGAGTGCAAGGATTGATAAAGAACTGACTTTCCTTTTTAAAACATGGTACAATCATCCTAAATATTGGGATGATTATTGGCTGGAAGAATTGGTTGATAACCGACTGCGCCATCACCTTAATAATCCGTTGACATTTATGGAGGATATGCCAATATTGGATTCGGTGATAAGGATCAATTCTACCGCAGATGGGAAATATAAATTTTACAGTTATGAGATTGCAGGCGATGGTACAGCTGGCGCATACAGGACTTACTACCAATATCGGGATGCAATAGGCAAGATTCATATCAAGGAGTGGCAGGAGAATATACGAGAGGGCGCATTGATTGAAAATATTTGGCAATTTAACCATGCAGGGCAGGATTATTACGTGATAAAGAGTTTTTACAAAGGACAAACCTGCTCTTGGTGCTATTATATGGAGATTGTGACCATAGATTACGGCGAAATAATTTACCATACAGAGTTTTATCCCAATGGAACATTTGAACCTCATAATGCAACATATCTTATATATAATGAAAACGGGGAAATAGTAGATGAATGCAGGAAACAAGCGTATGATATAATGGTTTGTTGTACAAATGCTTGCAACATGAATATCGACTATTCATTCGACCCTGAAACATTGACAGTCCATGTTAAAAGCGATGCTGATACAGCCGAAAGTAGAACAGGGGCAATCAAAGAATATTCATGGAAACTTGTTTTACCTCCTAACAATATTCTCAAAAAGAAATAATAGATGAAGAACTGCATACTAATATTTGCACTACTGATTGTTGGGTGCGGAAATCGGATGCAACCGAGTAATGATGTAATATTGGATGATGTTACATGGAATTCCAATGGCGAAACAGAAAATTTAGATTCGATTCGTGTTTTCGTCAGATGTACAGAAGAGGCGCAAAATTATTTTAGAGAACATAGTCCAAGAATCATTAGTTATAAAGATGTCGAATTCTGTGCGCTTGTAGATTCAATAGAACAAATTTATAGTCCTTATAAGGATTTGATTTTAAAAGCAGCAGGATCTATTTCAGCATTTACCCAAGATACATTATTATTGAATCATGGCTATTATAAATCTGCTTTTGAAGGTTTAGGGCCAAAGGGAAGATATTTGGCTTCTTGTGAACTCTGGCATTATATTACCAGACTATATAAATTGATTGATAAATACTATATTCTGTGTTGGGAGAATACGAAAGATGAATCTGGTTTTTCTCCATTACCATCCTTTCATGCGCAATGGATTGATGCTTTTGATAATAATTTTATAATGATGGGTGGGTTAAACGAATGGACGATAACCCAAGATGTTCTGGATATGCTCTTTCAGAGATTGCTATTTTACTATCATGGAAGCCTTACTCGACCTTACTATGGCAGCAAATTTAATTGGTCGTGGTTAGAGTGACATAATTTTTACAGGCTATATAATAGAGATTTTTGCAAAATGCGTCACACGGTCAACCGCAATATTTAGGACTATGGGAGCCAAAAGAACCGACTTCCGACGGGGGGCTTATAATAGACCCTTTGAAAACGTTGGCCCGATTTTATCAAACGATGACAGAAACAGAAATAAAACAAATAAAGGAGAAAATCAATGTAGGGATTCTACTGCCCGAAAGCGTCTGATTGAGAAAACCAAGACAGAGGACGGTAGTAACGGAACAGACGCACGTATTAGAGGCAATGAATATTACTCCACAAAAAATGGAGTTATATATACTATATATTTTAAAAGGTTAAGGGCAGGCCGAAAAAATGCGGTTTTCCTTTGACAACGACAAGTGACAGACTAAAAACGAGGGGCTATATAATTGCCCTTTCGACATAGTTTGTCACTTTCTCTATTTATCAAATAATCAATCAATTCACCTATTGTTTAACCAGCATTGAGTTTGCCCTATTGTGTAAACCAACGTGTAAACCGCGCCGAGCAACAGCACGAAAAGGAGAAATTCATCGACAAAATTCACTACCGTAACTATCTGTTAATCAACATTGCCCTACATTTGCATTCGCAATTCGGCACCGTAGCTTAATTGAATAGAGCATCTGACTACGGATCAGAAGGTTACAGGTTTGAGTCCTGTCGGTGTCACTCTTAAAATCAACCACTTACAGCAATGTAGGTGGTTTTTTATTTTTGACCCGGTACACAATTCAGACACAACTTTGCCGATTCTTATTCGGTTGAGGTCATCGACATCATAACATTTAACGGGCAAAAATTTCCGCCCGTCGGTATTGTCTGCCATTATTTAACGGAAAGTATCCGTATTTCGACAAAAAGGGGTAGCCGCAAACGGCCGCCCCTCTACCCGGTTAATTGATCGCCCGTCAGTCGGTCAATAGCTGCAACGCCTCGGCAATGTCGGGGCACTCGTTCCCATTTTGGTTCCATACATCGACCACGGTAATAGAATCACCATCAGTATCGACCCGATAGTCGATAAAGGCAACATATCCGCCGTGTATGATTTCGAAACCCTCGCTTACTCCGTTGCAGTTGGCGGCAACATATTCCCGAATCAAGCCTGCCAGCGTGTTAACATCTGCGACGATAACGTTTTCACGGTCGTAATTCGTAAAGTTGTAGGATTTATTCACCGAAGGGTCGAACGTCGAGAAATCGCCGTCTTTGGCCCATTCCCGGACGGTATAGCAACCGTTTGGCAGGTAGTACGCCCGGCGGACGGCCTCGGCCTCGGTGGGGAATGTCCCCAGCCGATAGCCGCCGTAAAGAAGTTCGTAAAACATGATCGGTAATATTATTCGTTGGTCCCGGTCCCATCGGGGGCCTTTGAACCCCGCAACAGGGTTTCGGTCATCAGTTTTTCCGTCTCAAACATACGTTTCAACGTTTCGTAATTTTTTTCGAGTGCGTCGTATGCGAATTTCGACACCTGCGGATATTCGGGACGGTTTGTCTTTTCTTCAGTTGTTATGGTTCGGTAAAAATCACAGGCCGCCATTAGCAGCATAACAGCGAGCCGCAGATCGCGCAAATCATCGGCGGGGTCATATAAATCCGGGTCCGTGTATGTTTTCTTCAGTTCTTCCAACATTTCAACATTTCGGACCGCTTGTATATCTTGGATCAGATATGCGTAATCGGAATAACGGCGCATTACAGCGTCGATAATATCGATACCGTTGGCGTGATCGAAAACGCGGTCCGCGGCGTTCCTGAACAATACTAAAGGCATTTCGAGGTTTTGAATGTTCATAACTTTGTAGGGATTAAAATGGTTATTGTTATTTGTTTCGGGTTCCGCCTCTCCCTGATCCCGGCGGCCGGATTGCCGCCGGGGTGTCTTGCCGTGGTGCTATGCACCCGCGAAGGTAAGAGAGACGCGGTATATTAATCATTTGTCAAGTAGTGCCATTATTCGCTCTATACACGCCGCCTGCTCGTCGAGCATCTGCGTTAATCTGTCAATGATCTGTGTTGCTTCGTTCATAGTTTTATCGAGGTTTTGCAAGAATCTCGTTATTTTTTAATCTCCGCAATATTGACCCTGTGCGCCGTAATAATTGGCGGCGGCGGTCATTGGTATCGGACAATATTCCGAAGTCGGCGCGGTCGCCAACGTGCGGCCCTCGATCCGGGCCGTCATTATCATTTGTTTCTCGTTGCGCCAAGCCTTGCGCAGGCAGGCCGAAAAGGTCATCGACGGCTGCGACTTTTTCAGATACCAGGCGTTGCGCATGATCTTCGACAGGTTATAAGTTGCTACTATCATTACTTATATACTTTTTATGTTTATTTCTACAGCACAAATATACAGTAAATGTTTATGCACTCCAAATATTTCAGCAGAAAAAATATACGCCAAATATTTATTTTTACACACAACTATACATTTTACGTTGCTTTGATTATCTTTGCAGTTGTAGAACCAATAACGTATTGCGTATATGGAATTGCGAATTAAGGACGTATGCCGGGAAAAGGGCATAACACAAAAAGAGTTAGCCGGATTATTAGGCGTATCTGAAATGACATTGAGCCGGGCAAGCAAGGGAAACACCTCTCTTGACCTATTAGACCGAATGGCCGTCGCTCTCGGTGTATCGGTTCCAGAACTTTTCGCCCCTCAACCGACGAACACAATCACCTGTCCGCATTGCGGCAAACTTATCAAAGTGGAGAAAGGGGAATAAAGATTATGCCCGGTCTCCGAGCATATACTAATGTAAGAAAATCGGCGTTTTATTTGCGGGTACTGCTTTAAGTACTTATATTTGTACACACCAAACCAGCAAAGCCATGAGAACAACAAATTTTACAGACTTGCGGAACAACTTAAAAAAGTATTTGGACGCAGTTACAAACGATTCCGACACGGTTATAATAAACCGGGACGGCGGTACGGGCGCCGTGCTTATATCACTGGACGAATATAACGCCATAAAGGAGACCGAATATATAATGTCGTCGCCCGCGATGATGGAAGCAATCCGCGAGGGCGAACGCGATATAAAAGAAGGACGTTTTGTCTCCCAGCAACCCGGCGAAAGTATTTCCGATTTTCTGAACCGTATCGCCAATGTATAAAATAGTATTAACCGAACAGGCGCAAACGGATTACGCCTATTTTGTGAAGAGCGGACAAGCTCACACAGTAAAAAAAATAGCTGCAATCCTGGAAGACATCGCCGCGCACCCATATACGGGGATCGGAAAACCGGAAGCGCTTAAATATGAGTTGTCGGGTATGTGGTCGCGCCGGATCAACGCAGAACATAGAATAATATACAAAGTATTGGGCGAGGTCGTAGAAGTACAAATAATGTCTATGCGCTACCACTATGTGAAAGCATAAATATCAACAATACCGACTATGGAACTGCAACCCATTCAAAGCAAGATATACGAAATCCGGGGCCAGCGGGTAATGCTGGATTTCGACCTGGCCGAACTCTACCAAGTAGAAAACCGAGTACTAAAGCAGGCAGTAAGGCGCAATATCGAAAGATTCCCCGAGGATTTCATGCTACGATTATCCGCCAAAGAGGCTAACAGATTGATAGACATAGGGAGATCACAAAATGTGATACCCCAAGGCTACAACATCGGTTCCTCGGAAATGTTTGCATTTACCGAGGAAGGCGTAGCGATGCTTTCCGGTGTTTTACGCAGTAAAGCCGCAGTACAGGTAAATATCGCCATTATGCGGGCTTTCGTGGCAATGCGCAACTACATCACAACCACAACGACGGTAACGGCAGAACTGTCCGAAATACGGGCACGGCTTGCGCTACTGGAGCAGACGGGCAAGGATAACGCCGAAGCGGTCAGCGACCTATCGGAGGATATGCGCCGAGAACTCGACAGCATCTACCAGGCTATCGGGGCGCTGTCGGTCAAGTTGCCGCAAACCCGCAAGCCCTCCCAGCCGGTAGGATTCAGACAGGCACACCCGGAGGCAAAGGAATAACCGCCCACCGCAACAGCCGCCCGCCCCGGGGCGGTTGTTTGCATTCAAGGCCCCCGGACCGTTGGGCCTTGTGCCGTGTATCCGGTCCTATCGTTGAGACGAACAGCATTGGATTAAATACCCACAAAAATAAGGATTTGCCTCGGCCGTTCGGGTAAGTAATTAATAGATACCAACGGGCTATTGAGCCCCGACCCCGTCGAACATTGCCGGGTGTTCCTCTTGGCCCACCGTGTCAACTTTTGACACTTCGGCCGTTTTTATCGATAATATAGCACGGCTATTTATTCAGAAAGTTCGATATTTCCCGAAGTAGAACACCCTCAAGCGCTCTAAAATTGTTCCATTCGTTCAATACACACCAACACGTGCCGGGCCGCCGGCGTGCTACTGCCAGCAATGAAAGGGCGCCGCTTCCCGTTATCCCGTTGATCCGTTCCCCGGCCGTTGAGGCAAACAGCCCGGGCGGCCAGCCCTCGGAGGGCATAACACTGCCATCGTCCCGCAGTCGCACGGAACCGCTCCAAATTTCGACGATCTTCCGAAAACTGAACAACGCCACGACCGAAAGCATCGGAGGCCCTGCACGGGCTTCCATCGTTCGGCATCTGCAACATAGAGAATAACGGCCCCGACTGCCGGTCCTGCGCTATCCCGTTGATCCGTTCTCCGGCCGTTGAGGCGAACAGCCCGGGCGGCCAGCCCTCGAACGTGTCAGCGTTGCATCCGATACGGGGCACCGCACCGACCGTACACCATGCACAAGCAGCGCCGACAGAAGACACTCCGCGACCAAGAGAGAACAACGCGAGGCACCGCCAGGTCCTTATGCGTGCAAATATGCAAGAATAAGACGCCGGAAACGTGCGGAAAACATGCGATTTCGTGCAAAAAGACGATTAAAACGCGCGATTTCCGTACAAAAATCGCACGCATTTTCAATCAAAAAACGGGCGCTTTCAGCCGGCAACCACTTCAGGCAGAACCGGGGCGGCCCCTGTGTCATCCTCTCCGTACTGCTTGTATAGGACACGCTACGCGGACACAAAACAGCCCCACGAGTGCACCCGGAGGGGATAGCCGGGCCGAACGGCAAACGTTTCGCATAAGGGGATAGGGGGTAATATTTTATTGTTTTACGCGCTGCAAACCTCGCCGTGCCCGGCTTTACACACACGGACTTTTTTTCAAAATCGCCAACATGATGTCGGCATCATCCATTGCACCCTGGACGGGTCCGGACTGCGACGCGCAAAGCCTTTCCATCAGTCGGGAGTAGTTCCGAACGATCACCGAAGCGACGGCGGGCGAATATTTACCGCGGCATCTGTTTCGCATCTTGTTCTATCCGAATTAATCACTACCTTTGTTGTGGGTTCAGGGGTGATTCTTCGGAATTGCTCAAAAATCCGGGGCGGCGTAATACTGTCCCGGATTTTCTTTTTACAGTCCAGCGGTGAAGCAATCTAAAACGGCCCGGCATCCCCGATTGCATCCGTTGCGGGATCGTCGTAGTCGGCTATCCGGGTCATACTTTCGTTATGTCGGAAAACTATGCTCCCCGTCGCACCTTCCCGGTTCTTGGCGATATGCAGCAGCCCGACACCCTCGGCAGAAATGGTTCCGTATCGGCCCGCGTCTATCTCGGTCCGCCCGTACATCGCCGGACGGTCGAGAAACAGCACCATATCGGCGTCCTGCTCGATGGCACCCGATTCCCGGAGGTCAGACAGTAGCGGTGTCTTATCCGTCCGCTCCTCAACCTTGCGCGACAACTGCGACAACAAGATAACCGGAACATCGAGTTCCTTTGCGAGCAGTTTTGCCGAACGGCTGGCGGCGGCGATCTCCCGCTCGCGGGTGCTGTTCGTGTTCCGGCTTGCCGTGTCGAGCAGTTGCAGATAGTCGATAATGACCATCCCGCACCTACCCCGGCGGGCCATTGCCTTGCATTGCGAGCGGATAGCCCCCATCGTAAGATTAGCACAATCGTTGAGGTAGACAGGCAGCGCGGAAAGTTCCGCGGCGGCTTGTTCGAGCCTGCGCCAGCTGTCGGCGTCTATATAGCCCGTGCGGAACGATCCGGAGTTAACTCCCGAACCTCCTACCAACATTCGCCCGGCCAACTGTGTATCGGGCATCTCCAGCGAAAAGACGCACACCGGAACCCCGGAAGCCGCTGCGGCGTGGGAGAAATGGAGCATTACGGCCGATTTGCCCATACCGGGCCGGCCAGCCAATACCACGAGCTGGCCGCTCCTCCAGCCGCCCGTAAGGGCATCGAGGCGGGACAATCCCGAAGATATGCCGATACACTCCCCGGTTTGGCGGGCCTGCTGCCGGCGTTCCAAGTCGTCGAGGGTGGCCCGCACGACATCCGACAATGGCGTGATGTCATCCGAACGCACAGCCCGGTCAGCTATCGCGGTTATTTCCGTCGTTGCCCAATCTACAACACCATCAGGATCGGAGACAGCACGCGCTGCGAGTTCGTGACCGAAAAGGCACATACGGCGGCGTATCTCGGTATCTCGGAGTTTCCGGGCGTGTTCCAGTACGTTAACGCCGGAACCTACTGCGTTGGTCAGTTCTACCAGGTAGCGGGTCATCTCCCGGCCTTTCAGTTCCGGACGATCTGCGAGCGTGTAGAGGTCTATTTTGTCGCCACGCTCCATCATCGAGAGCATCGTGCCGTATATTTCGCCGTTATTCACATCAGAAAAGGCTGAAATTTCGACGATCTCCGCCACATCGGATAATTGGTCCGGTTCAAGAATCAATGCACCCAAAACGGCCTTTTCGAGTTCGGGCGATTCCGGGAGCACCTCAACGGCATCCGGGCGGTTATAAGAAAGTTGTTTTTCGCGTTTCATGGGTCGTTTGTTTTTGGGTTGTGGCGTTAAACTCGGATTTGCGGCGCATCCAATTTCGTGCGGCGGCTTTCCAGTCTTTTATCGGGTTTTTACCCGTTCGCCAGCCGTTGGCCGTGA
>ERZ857693.2210-NODE-2210-length-20187-cov-2.909001_pt1 | contig 20187 bp, 17 predicted proteins | sample MGYA00519765_ERZ857693 | MGnify/ENA primary metagenome ERZ857693 (study PRJEB31778, sample SAMEA3449354) | human gut metagenome | biome: human gut; feature: human-associated habitat; material: faeces | place: United Kingdom | collected 2010/2012 ... | reverse complement strand
CCCGCAACGGTGCGCCGCAACCGCAGGCGGCTCGTCCGCCTGCTCCACAATTTTCCGAACAAAGGAGATTGGTTCCGTGCGGAAGATGGGAAAGCCGACCTTTTGGACAAAGGTGATGTCTTGAAAGTTGACAACACCATGCGCCGTATCGACGCGGTCCACAAGGAAGGTCCTGCCGTCGATCTCAAATACCGTTTCACCGGGAACAAGATTTTGTGCCGCAAATTCTGCGTCGGTGATTGCTGGCTGCGTGGCAGGCTCGTCCGGCTGCTCTGCAGCGGTGTCTTTGGCACGCTCCACATAGAGCCATTCCGCCGCTTCCTTTTCGTTGACTGCCTTTCTGACCTGCTCCAGATAATCCTCAGCCTGCCACTCGCTGGGGAAGGTCTCACGGACGCCCTCGCTGTCAACATAAATTTCGTCCCGAATATCGTCCCAGACGGCGTAGCCGTCGTCCGTTTCGATCACGCTGAACCGCTCATGGGCGGGCGGCTGCTCTGCGGCAAGCCGTGCTGCATCCTCTGCGACCTGCTCCACAAAGCTGCGTTCCTGCTGAGGAGCATCATGCCGGTGATTGAACAGGCTGAAAGTGCCGTCCACATACTCCGAAAGCCGATCCTTTGCGCGCTGAACGGAGCTGTAATGGCGGTCATCCTCCGGCAAGTCATCCAGCCGGGAAGTCAGTGCCGCCAGCATATCCGCAGTCTTGCCCTTATCTTGCAGCTGCTCCTCGATCATGGGAAGCGCATCGTAATAATCCGCACCCTTGGGATAGGGACGCGGAACATCGTCCGGCGCATTGTAAAAACCGTTATAGACGGTTCGAGCCAACTGCCCACGCTCATATTCCGGGATTTTGGCGATAGCGTCCTCGCCGGGGAATCGTTTCTGCGCGATCAGGTGCTCATACTCCTTGACCACATTGGGGATGGTCAGATGGACGGTATCATATTTCTTAAAATTATAGTCGCGCTCATATTCCAGACCCTTGTGTGTTTTCGTACTCTGGTATCCGGCGCGACCGCTGCCGCTGTACTCACCAAAGCTGCCCTTGATGAATTTCTGATGCTCCTCCGGCGTGTGGGGATAGCAGAAATGGGAGTAGACCGCCAGACGGCTTTCTGTCTCTTCATTCAAAAAGTACTGGTCAATCTCATCCTGCGTGATAAACATTTTGCATTGCCGAAGAAAGTTCGGCTGTGCGGTAAAGTGCCGCTCCGAGTATGGCAGACCGTTGAGAATGATGCCGATACGGTGGGTGTTGTACTCTGAAAGGCGGTATCGCAGAATGGATGGATCATCATGATAAGCATACAGAAAAGCGTGGTATTCCTGCGCCAACATTTGTAGGCCACCGTCCGTCTTTGCGAACGCCACCATATCCTCGTTCAGTTCCGGGTAGCCCTTGTGCTGGTCATGGATGGCCAGCGTCTGCGGGAATAGGCCCTGCGCGCGGCCATCTTCGTTCAGGTCACGGGCGGTCATCAAAAGTGCGTCCATCGCTTCGTGCAGCACCTTGTCCGGGGCCTGCGCCAGCTCGGACGCGGAGAGATAGATCCCGGCCCGTAGCAGCCCCAAAATGCGGCCCGCCGCCAGTCCCCATGTGACCACGGTCTTGCTGTACCCGGTGCGGACGCTGTCCCCTTGGGCGAGGTGGATGCCGTCCTCCAGAAACCACACGGCGTATTTGCGGCCTTCGTATTCAATGCCGCGCCCGTTCGCCCTACCGAACTCCCGGCGCAGAAATGATATATTTTCCGGTTCAGGCCGCTCCCGCATATAGAACACTGCGATGCGCTCCGCACTGTTGGGTTCGTTGCCGCCCGTGCAGAGGGCCAGATCAATGACCTCCTGCGGCACCGTGCGGGCCGGGGCCAGAATGCCGGAGGGCGCATCTGCCGGAGCCTCGTACACCGGAGCGTCGCCGCCCATGTCGAACAGGGCAAGCTGCTCTGCGACGATTGGGGCATTTTGCAGGCCCAGCTTGATCTTGTACTCGCCGCGCTCGATCAGCCCCTCGGTCATTTCGGTGATGACCGACCATGAAAAAACGGACTCTGAGGTGCGGGAGAGGCAGCTTCCCTCCCACATCAAAAGTCCGTCTTTCTCGGCATGGTAGCCTGTCCGAACACCGTCAGTCAGGACTTCCACCCATATATCGTTGTAGCTGTTTTTGAGAAATTCCGTCCGTTTTGCAAGATTCTTGTGCGCCTGAAAGTATTCAAAAATCTCCTGCCGCTTGTGCTTGCGCCCGCCGTCGTCCAGCAGATTCGCTTCAATGAGGTGCATATCCAGGAAAGCAGGCAGCTCTGCGGTATTTTGCTGTGCGGTGTCATGCTCCAGCGCAAAGGCTGCTGCCTGTTCCCGCGCTTTTTCGTCCGGGTAATCACCGTAGACGCGGAGGCACTGGCGTGTTTCGGCGTCATACACGGCAGCGCCGTCGTATGCAAAACCGTCTTCCTCCATCGTACCGGCAACATAGCCCTGCGCTGCGGCCTCCGCTTCTTCCAGCGTTTGATAGTCCAGCTTATCGTCAAAGCCGTTTTCAAAATGGTGATAGGCTGCGACCTGATAGGGTGCGGCCATCTGCGCGGCATATCGGTCAATGGCTTCTGCGGTCAGCCATTCCGGTTTTTCCGGGAGGGCATCATACAACTCCCGCATTTTTTTGATCTGCGCGTGGACATTGCCTGCCCACAAATGCTTTTCACTCCGGCCACCGGCGCCGAGGAAGTAGTCACAGTCAGCGCGCAGGCGATCCAGCAGCACATAATCTCCGCTGTGATCGACAAAGGCAGGAAGCTCATCACTTCCTGCCTCTGTGGGTTCTTGGGTTGTTAGGCGTAGATCAGGTCGCTGAGCACCAGTTCCTCCGCGCTGTGCCGGAGACTGTTCATCAGGCCCGTCCAGCGCATGGGATCGGTCGCCTTCAGTGCCTCCGTCACGCCCTCGGCCTGTGCCATCCGCGCCACGGTCTGCTCCACCATCTTCCGCGCGGTCTGCTCGATCTCTGCCAGATGCTCCGTCAACTTGCCGCTGGTCTTGAGGTTGGTGTAAAGTACTCTGCGGTGCTTCTTCAGGTACGCTCTCCGCAGCTCCGCGTACTTGCCCAGATGCACCTCCGGTACGCTGGGCATCATCAAATTCGGCACCTGATAGCCGTTCTGCATCCTGTAAGTGACCTCCATGCTGTTCGCTCCTTTCATGGGGTGTTTCGTGTTGTTCTGTGCGGCCATCATAACCGATTCTCGTGCGGTTTGCAAAAAACTGATCCCGCTGCGCCTGCATGACCGTTCGGCTGATCTCCCGCAGGCCCATCTCCGCGATGTCGCTGGTGGCGATGCCAAGGGCGTTGATGGTGGGCGGCGTGTTGAATTCGTAAACATGGGCGAACTCATCGGGCGAAAAATAATCGTCTGCCCGTAAGCCCAGCCGGGTCATCAGCATATAGGCCACGCTGACCTCCAGCGCGTCCCGGTAGAACGCCTCCAAATTGAGGTCATCCAGTTCCTCCAGCAGGCTGTCCTCCCGGCACTCCCGCAGGTCTTTCAGGTAGTCCGTGAAGTTGTCCGCCACGGCGTTGTGGCAGGCAGAACGCACGGCGTCTACAAGATTTTCTTTTTCGGCCAGGTCACCGAAGGTAGTTTCCAGCGTTTCAATGACTTCTGGCTCAAAAGCTGGCTGCATCGTCCAAATAGGCAGCGGGCGGGCAAAGCGGGACGCATGGGTGTCCGAAACGTCAAAATAGAGCTTTAGACAGTTTTGTCCGTCATCGCTGAAAACCGCGATGCTCTTTGCACCGCGATTCACCCAGCGCCCGAACCGCCGATTCCATCGCTCCATTTCAAGAACTGCGGTGGCGTCCGGGCGTTGGGCGTAGATCAGAATTTGATCATCGAAGGGGCATTTGTAATTGTAGCAGGCCGCGCGGAGAAAGCCCGTCCAGCTTTGATAGCTGCCGGTGACGCTCTGCACGGTCTGGTCATATAGCTCTGTGATAAGCTGAAATTTAGTAGGCAAATTGGCACCTCCTTATCGCTCCGGCTCCGATTTCTTTTTGTTATGTGACCGGTTATTTTTCCTCTGTTCGGCGCATTCCTTTTCAAAATTTTCGCGCCGGTAACAGTAAATATAAAACTGGTAATCACCTTTGATCGGCGTACAGCGGAGCATATACACATACTGTTTGGTTTTCACCATGAAGCCGCAGGAAGGAAACATCGCGCTCTTGATGGCACAGATCTGCTCATACCGGTTGCAGTAGCGGTTCATGCTGTCGAAGTCTCGCAGCGGGGAGTCCGGCTGTTCCCGCAGCCAGTTTATGGTACGGTCAATATCTGCCTTAAACTCCGGCGTATTCAGTGCATCTTGCTGGTGGGGCCACCATGTTGTGTAAAACTGCTTGCCGCTGCCAAAATCACCACGCAGGTGTCCCACACAGCCCGCAGACTTGTCCTGTTCCTCACTGCGGGAGAAATAGAGAGCGTGCAGCGCAGTCTCATTGACGCTGTAAAAGTCAATGACATCCTTATCACTGGCGGGATATTTCTCCTGAAATTCCGCAAGGGTACGGCATCCGCCATCTTGAAAGGAAAGGCAGCCGCTCTCCAGCGGAATCCACCCATCAATGGGAAGCTGGAACGGCTCGCGGGTGAGAACGGTGCCATAGAAGTTGACCATGAGACTCCGTGACAGTTCTATCGGCTCACCCCAATCTGCATCGCCATGGCGCAGCTCGTAGCGATATACGCCCTCCGGCACGGTGGCCCGATCAATGCGGCATTCTGTAAACAATGCCGGTCGGTCAAAAATCGTGACCTCCTGATAGGTCACCTTCTGTGCGTCATAGTTCATCTGGCTTCACCTCGTTCTTTGTGTTTCTTTTGCACTCTCTGTTGTGCCAAAAACTCCGGGACCTCCTTGAAACCGATGCTATCTGCGTAGTAGGCGGTTTTCTTTCCACCCTGCGTCAGTACCACGATGTCGCTTACAGACATGGAACGCATCCGATGGGCAAAGGGGCGGTGGTCGCTGTTGTGCTTTGTCCAAAGATGCTCCAGCGAATTTTCCTTTGCGTACATACCGGCGTAAGAACGCTGATAATCAGCGTTCTGGAGTTTTCCCTTTGCCGCCGCGTAAGACCGGAAATAGTAGTCCACATCAGCGATTGCAGGGATTTGGTAGATTTCATAGGTGCCGATCTCGGCGCTGATTTTCGGCGTTCCGGGAACATAGGTATTGCCGCTGCGTTCCTGCATTTCTGCAAACTCGCAGATATGATAGGCAGAATTACCGATGCAGACATGGCAATCGTCGATGTACTTGCAGGGGAAAACCATCTTTTCACCGTCAAAGCGGGTAATGACGATGCTTTCCCCGTCCTTGATGGTAAAGAGCGTGTGGTATTCGCTGTCAATGAAGCGGATCACGCGCTCATCCTTGTTAGGGTTTGGAAAGGCGATAACGCCCATGATGTCTACCGGCTCACGGTCACTCATCGTGCTTCACCTCTTTCTTTTTTCGGTGTGGTACGCTTCTTTTCGTATTCCGCCAGTCTTTCCTTAGCCCATTCGGGCAGCTTGTTATGATCGGCAACGCCGAGGACATCGGTAATGTCCCACCGGCATCGTTCACCGGAATACAATTCCTCGAAGTAAACCGCACGCCCGCGTGCGCCGGGTGTGCAGCCAAATCCACTCAGCGCGAAGCCGAGTTGACAGTCTGCCGTGCGGTATTCCGGTGCAAGGCTGGTGGGGCGGAGAACGATCAGCTTGCCTTGCAGAGATTCCTCTGATGGAGGAAGGCAAGCCTCCGCGCCTAAAACGGCATAGGGGACATTTCGGGCCGCACGGAATGCTTTGACTTTTTCGACCTGTGCCTGCAAGCGATTCAAAAAGGTTTCTGCAATTTCCAGATAACTCTTACAGGCAAGTGCTTCGGGATACATTGTTTCTCCGAGAAAATTGTACTGCTGATAGCAGGTCATATAGGTTTCGTCCTTTGGATTGAACCCCATAAGCAGAACGCGCCCACCCATACGAATGGACTGTATGATCTCGTAGTCACCGGCTTTGTCGGGTTCTGCGCTTTTCTGCTCCCTGTACCCAAGCCGCTCCGCTTTATCCCGTAAGATAAGGTCTTTGAGATAGGCACCCTTTTCGGGTTGCTGTTCAAACCATTCCCGCACCTCGGTATCACCGAGGGAGAGTTGGAAGGTAAACCGCATGATTTTGCTGCGGTACTCGTCATTCTTTTCTTTTCGCTTCTGATAGTTCGTCATCGTGCTTCACCCCGATCCTTATGTTTCTTTTTTTGCCGCTTCTGCTCCTTTTCCAATTCTTCCAGCGTTTTCGGTGGTTTGCCATCAAAGGAGATCAGAACATTTTGCTTCGGCGTGCCTTGCAGCATGTTTTCCGCCTCGCTGCACTCCTGCTTCTGCTTTTCTGTCATAGTGCTGTCCTTTCCAGAAGATAATAGAAAAACAGAGATCTGAGCATCTTCCGCCGCAAATCTCTGTTCCAATCGTTCTACTGTCCAATTCTGTTTGAATTGCCCCAAAGGGTTATGCCCGAATTGGGCGATGGCCCGCTGATCCATATCGCGGAGCCTTTTCCATAATTCCGGGTGGTGATGCCGCAGTTTTCTCAATTCGTCGATCCGTTGGAGGGGACAGCACCAACAGGAACAGCGGTGATAGATCTCATACAGTCCGCCCCAGTCATAACCGCGGTCGTAACATAGTTTCAAAGCCTCTGCTTCGGTGATACCCCAGTCCACCAACGGATATTGCTCATTTTTGATCCGCTTCGGCTCATCTGCCGCGATGCCGACATAGTGGAGTGCCTGATACTCCCCCTTAAGCCGATTGACCTCCTTGCTGATAAGATGGGTTTTAAGCTGTCCCGTACACCATCGTACCTTAGCACCGGGCCAGCCGTTGCCATAGAGCGAAACGCCCAGCCGTTGCCGGTTTTCGATGGAAGATGGCTTTTGCTTTTCTTCCTCGAACATTAGGTATTCAAAGCCTTTTGGGTGACGGAGCATGGTGATGTGGATACCACGCTCCCGGTAAAGGTAGTCATCCACCTTGCTGATATGGTCATACATTTCCGGAAATTCCATGTCGGTGTCTGCCCAAAGGACCGTGTTTATGGGCAAACCTCGTTCAATCATCAGCAAGAGCATAGCCGTACTGTCCTTGCCGCCTGAGAGGGACACTGCATGAAAAATCTGCTTGTTGAATGAAATCACCTCCAATTTGCTCATGAAAAAAGCCGCCTGTCTCGGCGGCTGCAATGCAAAACGGCACGGGAAACCGTGCCGTTTTCATTGAAATCTTCTGTTCCGACAGGCAGCGTAGATTCGCGGTCATTCTATGACTTCACGCTCCATTCGCAAATACTTTTCGCGCAGATACCATGCCTGTTCAGGACTGATGATCCGGTTTACCTCCGCGCTATTGATGTCGCTTTGCAGAGAACAGTAATCGCAATCCCAGAGATAATATTCTTCACCACGATCCAGCTTATCCCACGCGCTGACCATAGCTTGGATTGACTCCTGCAAAAACTCCGGCAAATTCTGTTCCCAATCACTATGACCATCGGCATTGTTTTTTCTATCGTCTTGCAAAGCCACTTGCGGCACCTCACTTTTCGTTGATGCTCGCATCATAGCAACACGCCAGTCCGATGTCAACAAATACCCCGGCAGAAGCGTTATCGACTCATCTCCTGCTGGCGCTTGCGGTGCCAGCCCTCCAGCAGCTTGATGATGACATCCTCCATCTGCTTCGGGGTGTAGCTGGCGGGGAAGTATTTTTGCAGGCGGTCGTTGCGGATGGTGACCTTGCGTTCCAGCGGCTTTTCCTCGCGCATGATGAGGTCGATGATGTTATTTTCCAGTTTTTCCTCGCCGCTGAGCTGCTTGAGCCGTTGGGCCTGTCCAAGCGACGGGGATACCTCATCGCGCTCCATGACCAGCAGAAGGTAGGTCTGTTCTTTTTCGGACAGGTGAGAGAGGAAATCCGCTGCGGGAACGAATTTGAGCGTTCCCGCATCCACCGCGTCCAATAGCGGCGGAATCAGCTTATTCAGACGCACATATCGCTGTACTTGCTTGCGGCTTTCATCTACCTGATCCGCTAAAAGGTCTATTGAACTATGTCCCTTTAACTTCTGGCCAAGTTGGCCAGAAGTTAAATCTGTCCGCTGGCCCTGCCGCTTCATGGCGTCCAGCTTCAGCTTGTAGGCTTTGGCTTTCTCGCTGGGCAGCAAGTCCTCGCGGTTGATGTTGTAATCCACGACCAAAATGTCCGCTTCCTCGTCGCTGTAATTGCGGACGATGACGGGGCGGGGATCCAATCCCACGGCCTTCGCGCAGTAATCGCGCCGGTGACCGGAAATGATCTCATATCCGCCAGCATCACGGGAACGGACGATCAGCGGCTCGGCAATCCCGATGTGCTCAATACTGTCCATGAGCCGCACCAAGTCGGGTGTGGGCCGGTCAATGGTGTACGGCTGGCGAGAATACGGGAAAACTTCTGCTGCGGGAACGATCTGAATTCGCTCCTGCCGGTCGGCCTCACGCTCCGCGTCCGTTTTGAACAGGTCATCGTACCGGGTCAGTTCGATGCCGCTTAATTTGCTTGCCAAGGCTCAACACCTCCCTCGTCAGATTTTCATACGCCAGCGCCGCCTTGCAGCTGCGGTCATGGTCGTAAATGCTTTTGTTTTCCACACTAATCTCCGCCGCCTTGATGGAACGGGGAATTTCGCTTGCGAACACATGACCGCCATAGGTCTTGCGGACAAGTGCGTTGATCTCCCGCGCCAGTGTGGTGCGGCTGTCCACCATCGTCAGCACAATGCCGTCTACCTCCAGTTTTGGATTGAGTTGCCGTTTCACGCGGGTGATGGTTCGCAAAAGCTGTTCCAGCCCCTTTGCGGGAAGATATTGCGCCTGAACAGGAATGATCACGCTGTCCGCCGCAGTCAGGGCGTTGATGGTCAGCATACCGAGGGATGGCATACAGTCGATGAGCGCGTAATCGTAGCGGTCTGCCACCGTGGACAAATAATGCCGCAGCACCGTTTCCCGGCTCATGGTGTTGACCAGCGTGACCTCCAGTGCCGACAGCTCGATATTGGCGGGGACAAGGTGGATGCCGGATTGGTGGTGCAGAATGCCCTCGCCGGGGGTGATGGGCTGCTCTGCGATGATCTTCTCCATCAGCGTGGAGAGCGTGGGGGATAATTCGTCAGGCTGCGGCCAGCCCAACATCTGCGTGAGATTGCCTTGGGCATCGGCGTCGATCAGCAGGACCTTTTTACCTTGCCGAGAAAGACCAATGCCAAGGCTGGCGGCTGTGGTGGTCTTACCCACGCCGCCCTTCTGATTTGCCAGTGCGATTGTTTTCAATGGGACACCTCCTCCAACAAAAAAGGAGCCTTGCGGCCCCTGTTCTAACAAAGCTGTTGCTTCTTACGGTTATTCTTTTTTCGGGTGGTATTCTTTCTATTCTCAGTCTTGCTATATCTCAGTCTTATTAGATTTCGATTTTCGAAAGTCAAGAAATTCGAAAACCGAAAATCAAGACTTTCGAAAATCGAAAGTCACAGAAGCGCAGACTCCGGCCACATCTATGATTTTCGAAAATCGAAAGTCTGGACTTTCGATTTATTCAGGATATATCGCCGGCAAAGTTTTTCACATAAATGATAGCCGGTTTTCCAAGTCCTTGCCGCTTTCGTTCAATCAAACCAATACCTTTCTTGCTGTCCAATTCTGCGAATAGGCGCACCGCCTTTTCAGAGCGGCAGCGCAGGGTTTCCATGACTTCTTCTACCGTAAAAATGATAAAGACACGATTTTGGTCGTCAACCCAACCGTTCCGATAGGACAACTCCATGCGATCAAGCAGTAGTCCATACAGCAGCTTTGCATCAGAGGAAACGCCATCAAACCGACTATCGGTGATTAGCAGTTTTGGAATGCGAAAGAAAGCGTATTGTTCACCAGAATGTCCATAGTAATAGGGCAGGGATAAGGCCATAGCGTTCACCTCACATTCTATGGGATATAAAAGGGCAGGGGAATCCCTGCCCTGAGATTTCAAATTTTTAATTGCTCGGTACACTTTTGCAACAGAGCTTGAAATTTTTCGGGTTTTCTATTTCCGCGTAGGCAATAGGACGACGAAAGAAAGGTTACAAGCGAATCCCTTGTAATATTCCACCCTTTTCTTCCGAGTATGGCAGTAATACGCTTTTCGAGTACCCAGCGTTGAATAGCGGTCATTGAGAACCCTGTCAGTTCCCTGATTTGCTGTGTCCGAAGGAGATCGGGCAGGTATGAAAAATGTGCCTGCAGCACCTCATATATTTGCCGATTTACATTTTCATCATTTCCATAAAGCGTATCCTTTTTGTAAAGATAGGCAAGTGCATCTGTGAGCTTAATGTGATGAATACGCCCGGTAGGGGTATCTACTATCTCATATGAGATTTCTCCGCGCCGGGTTAAATTATACGCAGTCTTGTGGCATATCCCGCACACTTCACAAAACTGCTTTTGTGTAATATACTCCGGATATGCTACTGCAAGATCCGAATAATAGGTCAGCAGATCCATTTCAGTTCTCCCTTCTGGTGATTGCCGACAGCAGAGAAAACCAATGATTCTCAGAAATGTGGTCTATCCTATTTTCTATCCTTTGTCCATTTTTGCTCGCATTTTTCGGAAAATGCGAAAGCGCCTGCCACCCCTGTTTTTCTTGTATCAAATACTCAAAAAGTCCTGATTTTTCAATGGGTTCAAGGCATAGTAACTACCGTGTACTGCTTCGATGTGACGCCTAAGTGGAACAGTTTCGAAATTACTCGAAATCGTTTGACGGCCAAAAACCGTCCGTGGGTTCGAATCCCACGCCCTCCGCCAGCGAAAAACCCAGTCATATCAAGGCTTTGCGCCCATATGACTGGGCTTTTCTTTTTGCTAATCTGCCATTGCTGCACATGATTTTCGGCAAGAAGTCATGTCTGCCATCCGACGGCCTCGGTTTCCGGCAGGGTCAGGACGTTGTCCATTACGTTTGCGGACGTAAGCTTGGACTTATAATCCAAGTGGCTGTAGATGTTTGCCGTGGTGCTGATATCGCTGTGGCCCAGCCATTCCTGGATCTGCTTCATGGGGACGCCGTTGGCCAGCAGCAAACTGGCACAGCTGTGACGAAGATCGTGATAGCGAATTTTCCGCAGACCGTGCTTCTTCAAAAGCTTTGCAAAGGCTTCGGTGAGATAATGCGGGGAGAGCAGTTTTCCCATTTCATCCACACAGATGTACCCCAGATAGTCCTTGTTATAGCTTTTGCCGCACATACACTGAAATTCGTTCTGCTGTTTCTGCTTATGCAGCAAAAGCTCCTTGAAAGCCGGGATCAGGGGCAGCGTTCTCATGCTGGATTTCGTTTTGGTTATGTCCTGAGCCTTCTGTACTTGCTTTCCGTCAATGTAACAGGATACAACCGTATGCCGGATGGTGATCGTGTCGTTCTGGAAGTCGATGGCATCCCATTTCAGGCCGATAGCCTCGCTTCTGCGCAGGCCATAAAACGCGCCGAGAAAGATGGGGATTTCAAGCTTACTCCCTTTTGCAGCTTCAAAGAGCTTCTGGACTTCGGCACTATCGTAAAAGCTGCCGACGAATGGGGCGGCTTTGGGGCGATCCACCTTTGCTTCAAATAGAATGCTTGAATGTCGATGGCTTTCAGTTCGGCGAGTGGGATCGCCTTCTTCTCAAAATAGGGAACAACAATTTTCTGTACAATGGACGAGTAAGAAGCATATGATCTGCGAGTTCCCAGCCGTGGTAATTCTCGTCTGACCACATTTTCCAGAACCGAAACTCCTCCTCAGACGAAAACTGCTCGGGCGTGAGCGGATGATCCTGCTCAAAGGCGTCCGGGCAGAGGATGGCGCGGCTGTTCCGCTTGTTTCGTGAATACAGGCTTTTCCTATCGTGCATTGTATGTACCTCCGATTGTTTTTGGCGGGGAAACAATCGGGGGGGGCTACGGGTATGCAGCGATCCAGCATCGCCAGCGCGAGATAAACCAAAAGCACCCTTTCAGTGATATGTACCCCCAATACTGGGTGTCCAGTATTGGAGGTACATATCAAGACAGCCGCAGCTTTTTGTCTTTCCGGCTTGTGGCAGGGGTTACCCTACAATGGTTTCCTTGCCGCAGTCGCACCGGCATTTCCAATATCGTCACCATTTTATATTGCGCCCCTGTGTTCTTCCGGCGCAGACCGGGCAGCTGTTTTCCTGCGCACCGGCGCGGGAGTAAACCGCCGTTTTCCAACGGTGGCCGGCCGGGCATTTCCACCAGACCTTCTGATGGCTGCCTGCTGTCACCATCTGCGGCGTCAGCGTCCCGTTCAGTTCCGGATCCCATTGCGCGGCAAGGCGTGGCTTGACAGTCGCAAGATTGTTAAAGCCGGGAAGCACTTTCTTGTTTGTACAATACGGGCATTCCGACTTGTAACGGACTCTGTGCGCAATGGACGTACAGAAGGAATGTCCCTGTTCGCAGCGCCACCATACGCGGCGGTTGGACGAGGCCGCTACCGAATCCGGCGTGCAGTCGGTATTTTTCTCCCAATCCCATTGCGCCGCAATTTCCGGAAACTTTGTCTGCAGGTCGTTTTCGCCCGTCAGAACGGCCTTTCCGGCGCAAATCGGGCAGCCGTTGCCGCCGCTTGTCCGGGAAGAGATATTGGTTCTGTAGCTGTGTCCGTTTGGACATATCCACCAGACGCGGCGCGAGGTCCCCGGCAGCACCTGCTCCGGTGTCAGCGGCGCGTTCTTTTCATAATCCCATTCCTGCGCAATCTGCGGAAACCGGTCTGCCAGAGTGTTTTCTCCGACGACCGGAATATGGTTTGTACAGATCGGGCAGCCGGTTCCCTGCGCTCGGCTATGGACGGACGCCTGCCACTCGTGGCCCTGCGCGCATTTCCACCAGACCTTTCTATGGGTATGCGGTGTGACGTCTGCGGGCGTTAACGGCGCATTTTTTACGGCATCCCATTGCTTTGCCAATTCCGGATAAACGGAGGCAAGGTCGTTGCCGCCGGACTCGACCGCCTTCCCAGCACAATAGGGGCACCCGGCTCCCGCGGAGCGGTTATATACCGCGGCCTGCCAGGAATGTCCCTCCCTGCAGTGCCACCAGAGTTTCTTTTTGCTGCCGTAGCTTACGGTTTTCGGGGTCAGCGGCGCATTCCGTTCATCCCATTGTCCCAGCAGCTCTGTATTTCCCGTATGGACGCAGCGGTCATAGAACAATTCTCGCACGTGGGTTAATTCTTTTTCGTTGGTTACGTAAATTGGTTTTTCGCATCACAGGATCTGGGGAGAGTAGGAGACGGCCAGCCGTCCGTCCCTATCCCGGGACACATGAATCTCTACCGGATTATTTCCGGCCCATTCCGGATTCTTCGCAGCGCTTTCCTTCCACTTTTGGATAAACGCCGCCGTTTCTCCGAAAAGCAGCGCCTCCGCGCTCTTTCTGGCTGCCGCAGCTTCCTCAATGCTGTCGTATGTGCCGAGAAAATACTGCTTTTTCTGAAATACGATCTTCGCCAGATACTTGCCCCGCACCAGATAAACGCCTTTATAGCCGGTGGTGTTGTCGCGGGGGAGCTTTTGACTTTGGATCATCTCCAGGCTTGTCCCGCCTACATGGGTCAGAAGAGTACCAAGCTCCTGATCGTGCTCCTTCTTCCGGCAGCCGCAGCTCTGCTGGCCGCAATACATCAGGTTGTTGTAGGAAACATCCGGCTCGTTGCCGCAATCACAGCGGCAATGCCAGATCACGAAGCCTTTTGCGTCACGCTTTTTCGTTGGGTACATCGCGGTCAGCCGGCCGAAGCGCTGCCCGGTAATATTGGAAGTAGCATAGCTCCTCACACTTTTGCAGCCGCAATGGGTCTTGCGCCCGGACACCAGCTCCGCTGCCGTGGCCTCGCAGGTGTAGCCGCAGCTGCACAGGCATGTCCAGTACGCCCCCATCTCGGTACGCTTTCTGCTGCGGCCGATCACACGCAATTCGCCGAAGGTCTGCCCAAGTAAATTGTAAGCCGTTGCCTGGTAAGCCCGTTCTTTGCGCAGGCAGCCGCAGCTCTGGGAGCCGCCATATTTCAATGAACGCTCCAGTACATACCTTTCCGTACCGCAGTCGCAGCGGCAAAGATATTTCTTTTCGCCCCGCGCTGAAAAAACATATCTGTCCAGAATGGTCCAGCGTCCGAAACGCTGTCCGGGATTAAATCCGTACTCTATTTTCTTCATACCAAGTATTCACACCTCCCCGTTGGTGCGCTCACAGAAGACGGTGACGCGCTCCGTCGTGTCCCAGTTGCAGGTGTAGAGCGTAAGTGCGTAACCTCTGTTCATCACGGCGTCCGAATCGTCCGGGGAAACGCTTGTCAGTTCCCGCACGGTATAGGTAAATGCGTTCCCGTCCACATCCGTAAATGTTACGATGTCGCCCAGTTGAAGCTCGAACAGAACGCCAAAATGCGTATTGTAGTTATGCCCCGCCACAACAAGATTGTCATTGTACACGCTGCCGGTGTGGCGACAGGGGGAGATCTCCAAGGCAGGAAAGCTCCACGTTGCCGCGACGGGCATCGTGAGACCGTAGCCCGGAAAATCGAGATAGCCGATGTAGTCGTAGGCGCCGGAGTGCACCGTCGGCATATCGAGCGCCGGAGGCGCGGGCAGGCCGTTCGAGCCGCTCCCCGTTCCGGCGGGGGACGGCATTCCGGGAGACGACGAGACGTCAGGTGCGCGAGTCGTATCGGTCTCATCCTTTGCTTCGCGCTCAGTTATGGCGTCTTCCAGCTGTTGAAGCGTCTTTTCCGCGTTTTCCCCAGCCTTTTTATCTTCTATACGGTTATGAAAAAAAAGGAGTAGTGCGGCAAACACGAGCACTACTCCCGCTGTCAATAAGAAGAGCCCTGTTTTGTCAAGCCTTTTCATTCTTCTTTTTCTTGGAAATGACTACGAGACCGCAAACAATCAACGCCGCTCCCAACGTGCCGAAAACGGCGACCGGCCAGTTGAGTTGGCCAGTAGAAATCAAAGGATCCTTGTTGTTGAAGCCCTCGACCGTAAAGAGCCAGTCCACTTCACCAACACGGTAGGCGTACTCGTTGCCGAGCTCCGCGGGAACATGAAGCACCGCTTCAAGCTTCGCGCTCTTGCCCTTGGCGAAGGTGCCGAGAAGGACGTTATCGGTGAGCTGCGCGGTCTGGTCCGGGGAAGCGGAGAAGATGCTCTGCTTCGTGCCGTCCGCGTTTACGAGATAGACCTCCATCGTGAGCTTGGAGAGGAAGTCCGCCATGGTGACGACGGTCTCGTCGCGCACGCCGTCGATGTCGGCCTGATCGTGGCCGTCCTCGTTCTCAAAGGGCTCGCTGTAGGTGAGCGGGTTGCCCTCTTCGTCGTGGGCCTCGGCGCGGATGTAGAGCTTCACATAGTCAAAGCCGCTGACGTTGTTTTTGATCGTGATGTCCTCGGTCAGCTCGTCGCCGGGCATAACGTTTTTGAAGTTGCCAAAAAGGTCGGTGTCCGTGTAGCCGCTGCCGGTGGTCTCGATCACAAGACCGTTGGTACCCTGACGGCTCACCACGGCGTCGGCGGCGAGAGCCGGGACGGTCAGCGCCGCAAGCGCGGCGATGACCATCACGAGGGAGAGGAGCTTCTTCATCGATTTTTTCATGTCGTTACTCCCTCCTTAGTTCACGCTGCCCGGCATGCCGGGCCACGCATTGCGCGCGGCGGAAGCCGGTGTGCTCTGAATGGCAGTTGCCAGAATCTCAACAGAGAGGGTGTACTCCGGGTTTGCCGGGTAAACCGCCTTACAGGTGAGAAGGCTTCCTGCCGTGGATGTGTCGGGGGCGACAGGCTCCTTGTAGTAGTAGAAGCCGTCCGTGCCCGGAATCCAGTTGCCGTCGGTATTCATTTGCAGTTCGCAGCCATACCCGGTGGGGATGGAAGAGACGATGTTTCCGTCCTTATCGAGCCAGTTGATGACGTACGTCGCGCGGATGTAGGCGGCGGTGTCGCCGTTGTTGACGACCTGAACGTCGCTTTTCATTTTGCCGTCGAACTGCTCTTTGATCTCCGTGGAAATGCTGGCGTAGGTGAACTTGTTTTCCACCGGCGCTGTTTCGGTCACCAGAAAGGCGACGGTAGAGCCGACCACCGCGCCGATCAGCATGACGACCGCGATGAACAGGATGGCCAGCTTGTTCATGCGGATTCTCGGTTTGTTGTTCGCTTTCGCGTGGGATCCATTATACATGATTGCCGCCTCCTTTCTCAGTTACCGGAAACCGTTTTGGTAAAAACGTTCTTTACATAAGAGTCATCGCCGAGCCACTTGTCGTTGGTGCGCTCGTTCACATAGGTGACGGCGTTCGTCTCTCCGGGCTTGAGCGTAATGCTCACCGAACCGCTCTCCGGCGTATAGCGCCAGCTCCATGCCGTGTCCTCGGTGACGGTGTATTTGCCGATCTTCAGACCCGTGAGCACGACGGTGCCGTTGCCCTGAATGACGATCTTCTTGCTGAAGCCGTCCGGGCCGGTCACGGTGAAGATGAAGCTCTGCTCGCCGTCGGTTGCCACATAGCCATGCTTGGTGATGGTCAGGTCGGCAACGTCGGCCTCAAACTTGGCGTAGTACGTCGCGGCCTCGTAGCCCATGGCGGGGGTCTCTTCCGTGCCGTAGTTCTTGGTCTTGCCCGGCGTCAGCTTGTTGTCAGCGTCAATCCAGCTTGCGTCCGCAGCTTCGGTGCAGGCTTCATCCTTGAACCAGCCGACGAACTTGAATCCGGCGTTCGCGGTAGGCGTAGAGCCTCCCGGCGTGCCAGTGCGTACATTGAGCGAGTTGTCCTGATAGCTGCTCAGCGTGCCGCAGCCCTGCGGGCCGGAGACAAGGTACTTAATGTCAACGGTCTGCTCGGTGTAGTAGAACACCTTGACATTTTTGTTTGCCACGTTCGCCGGGTCTTCGATGGCGATGTTGATCGTCTGATTTGCGTCGCTGACAAGCGTATAGCCGGGAATTTCCTTAGCCGTCTGAGACACACGCGCCTGATAACGGGCATTGCCGGATTCCGCGTCTACAAGTTTTTTGTCCGTTCCATACTCGAGGAAGCGGAACTCATAGGGATACTCGACGCGGTCATAGTAGAGATTCAGCAGAAGTCCATTATCGGTAAGCGTGCCGCTCGGATTACTCTTGCCCTCGTTATAGGCAAATCCGGCAATCGTCAGCGGATTTTCCGTGACTTCCGTACCAATCAGAGTGTTGATGTCTGTGCTGCTCTGATATTCGGTATAACCGTCATTGTTGAGGTTCTGTACCCAGTGGATAATCTGAACAGGCGCATGGAGCGTGTCCTTTGCATACCAGAAAATCAGCACATTCTTTTCCGTATTCGCAGAGAGAACAAGCTGCTTCTGGTAAGCGTCCGGCATATAGCCGGGTACACGCTTGAAGTTTTCCGTAACTACCGCTTTATCCGTAGTTACGTTCTTATCAGCCGCCACATTGCCGTCTGTGCCGACAACAGGTTCACGGGTCTCGACATCCAGATACCGGACGGTGTAGGAAATGCTTTCGAGCTTTACATACTCGAACTTGTACTCATTGCCGCCGTTAATATTCAGTTCAATATAAGCGGCGGGAACTGTGGGATAATACTTGGTCTTATAGCCTTCATTCAGCAGGTCGCCGGTTTTCGCAACGAAAGTCTTGGTAGAACCGGCAAGCGCGCTGCCGGTCGTGGCGGGCGCGATTTCGGTTTCCGTATCCTTCAGTACATACCGGATTTTGTATTCTACCGTCGTGTTCGATCTCCATTTGGCATAGAGATTCAGATCACGGTTGACCGGCATGGAGAAGTCAAAGGCTTTTTCTTTGCCCGCATCATCCTTATAGAACCAGCCAACAAAATCGTACTGGCCATTTATCGGCGTTGTCGGCGGATCCTTTACAGATGTGCCGTGGCTGACTTGGTTCCAAGTATTCAGCGGGGATTCCGGCGCATCCTTCAAGGCAATTTCCGTCAAGTATGTCTTTACTGTATGGAATTTTGGCGTCCACTTGGCATAAAGGATAACGTTGGAGGCGGGCATGGTCATGGTGTCCAAATTTGCCTCGGAGCCGTCAAAGCACCCCGCGGTCGTATACCATCCGGCGAAGTCGTAAGCGTTCGCTTCAAGATCGGAGGGATACGGCGGTACGAAATCATATCCTTTCAGGGGCGCTTCATATTTTACGGTCTGCGTTTTATCCGTGAGCTCCTCTGTACGGTTGAAGAAGGTCAGTTCGTAGCTGTTACGGGTATAGTAGAATTTCGCGCCATTGAAGCTATCGCCGACCTTTGTGCTTCTTTCCGCATTGAACGTGAAGCCCTTGATTTCAATAAACTCTTCTACCGTGACCGTATATCCTGTACCATTAGATGTATTTTCGTAGAAAAGCTCGTCTTTTCCGTCCAGTCCTTCAACGTAGTAATAGGCGGTAGACGTTCCGTAGCCATCCTTATTCGCATAGAACGTCATGTCTTTCGTAGGCATGATATCCATGTAGGATGTCCAAGGACCACCGGCATTTGTCCTCTCACTCCAGTTGGAAGTACCGGCTTCGTCGCATTTCTGCTTGAAACGCGCCTGAATATTGGCTCCCCATTTTGCTTTGATTATGCCGTAATCATCGCTGCTGCTATATGCTTCTCTAAAGTGCAGCGTAAATTCAACGCGGTCATAGTACACGTTCATAATGGATGTGCCATCCGCCGCAACCGTGATCTCGTCGGATTTTACCATTTTCCACAGCTCGGGATTATCCATAAAGCTTTTATTGTAATAGCAGGCGCTCGTGTGTGTATGTTCCGTCAGACCACAGTTATAACATGCGTCAGTGTGAGTATGTGTGCATTTGACTTCATATTTATAAAAGTAGTCTCTTGAATGCCCAATGCCTTCATTGCACTGGACTCTATTGCCCACTTGGCTACCAATATTGGAATTAGGCTTGCTGTCATACTGATAATACTTACCATTCAGACGCAGATAGTACAAGTCGCCTCGGCCATTATATCCATTATCATCAAAATAATAAATATATCCATCCTGAACGCCGCCCGATAGCTGGGCAAAGTATTTAAGTGCCTCGTTGCTCGGAGTTGCGGATTCAGCATCTGCGCTAAAACCGTAGCAAGTCAAGTCATGCGTATGCTGCAAACAATTAAGGCCGCAGCTTGAAGAGTGCGTATGCTCTTCTTTGCCGCAAATCAACTGGCCCTGAAGATTATCCAGCTTGAGCTTTTCACCCGGCGTTGCTGTGATCTCGGCGTTCTTGTAGAAGCTGTAGCCCTCATCATCCGGGTTCTCTCCCCAGACAACAACGGTGACCTTGGCAGAATCGCCAATCGTCCACATAGCTTTATAGCTGGTTCCCTTGAACGGCATGGTCTTTTCAGGATCAACTTTGGTTTCGCCATCCTGCGTCCAACCGGCAAAGGTGTAACCCGTTTTCTCGGGGGTTCCAATGTTTCCGATCGCAGCACCATAACGGGCATAAATCGGTTCCACGCCGTAGCCGCCGTCGAGGTCGAAGTTCATCAGGAAGTACTCACGGTCATAATAGACATCAACGACCGTGCTGCCGTCCGGGGCTATCTCCGAGGTTGCATCATACAGCAGGGGGATAAAGCCTTTATATGTATTTGCCTCTTCAAGCGTGTTGCCAACCTGTGCGCCCGTAAGTCCGGGGTGATGCACCGTTTTATCGAGCGTGTAGCCGTCGTTATCCGCATTTTGCAGATTGTGATTGACATTAAAGCCTACATCCGACGGATAATAAATAACCGTTTTGGATTCATCTTTGGAAATATCCGTATAATCCAGCGTTACAGTCGTTTCATCCGGATAATAGCCGAGAACAACCGGGCTGTTGACGGTCTGAATAAAGGTGCTTCCTTCCGCAGCAGTTGCCGACCACTGAGGAGCTACCTGTGTTCCATCCTCTAAGACATAGCTGATAGTAATGGTGAAAGTCTGGGCGTAGGGCTCCTCGCCGCCGTTCTCGGTCAGCAGCTGATA